>ERZ779821.209-NODE-209-length-23596-cov-4.96759_pt1 | contig 23596 bp, 20 predicted proteins | sample MGYA00511884_ERZ779821 | MGnify/ENA primary metagenome ERZ779821 (study PRJEB29588, sample SAMEA2152664) | human gut metagenome | biome: human gut; feature: human-associated habitat; material: faeces | place: Denmark | collected 2008/2010 ... | reverse complement strand
AGAGGAACGGGGAACGGCTGTAAATGACCATTGCGGACATTGCGCCGCCCAATGCCATTGAGCCGGTATCTCCCATAAAGACTTTTGCGGGATAGCTGTTGCTCTTCAAAAAGCCGAGGCAGCCGCCGGCGACCGCAAACGCAAAAACGCTCATGCAAAGCATTCCGTCGCGGTTTGCAACGAAACGGGGTTCGTTAATGAAGCTGCCGTCGAAAACTTTTGCAAAATAGAGAAAAAGCACACCCATTGCAATGCTGTAAATCAGCGAGACGCCGGAAAGCAGACCGTCCAAGCCATCGGTCAGGTTTGCACTGTTGACAACGGCAATTATCATGAACATCGTAAAGGGAATGTACCATCCGCCGAGTTCGATGCTGCCGAAAATCGGGTCATACAATGTTGAGCCGATAAAACTGCTTTTATAGGCATAGTACGCTGCCGCAAAGGACAGAAGAAGCTGTGCGATAATTTTTTGGTATGCGCGGAGACCGAGATTGCGTTTGCGCTTGACTTTTATAAAGTCGTCAAGAAAGCCGACAAGCCCAAACGCAAGCATGATAAGCACGGCAGGAACCGAAAAATCGAATGCAATGCCGTATATGCTGAATGCCGCAACTGCAATAATGATCGCGATGATGAACATAATGCCGCCCATTGTCGGAGTGCCTTCCTTTGCGGAATGTGCATGCGGCCCCTCGGCACGTTCAACCTGCCCGTACTTGAGTCGTCGGAGCATGGGAATGAACAGGGGAGAAATGAGCATGACCGCTGCTGCGGCGGTTATGAAAGCGAAAATCATCTTTTGCATAATACGAACCTCTTATATTTTTTCTTTGCACGGAACCGAAACGGCCCGATGCGCAAAACTGTGCCGAATACGGAATTATTTGCGCCCGCAGCGCATATCTTCAAGAATTTCGGCAACGATTATCTTTTCATCGAACGGATGCTTGATACCGTTGATTTCCTGATAGTTCTCGTGGCCCTTGCCTGCAAGAACAACCACATCGTCCTTCTTTGCAATATTCAGTGCGTAACGTATTGCCTCGCGGCGGTTTTCAATAACAACGTACTCCGTTTTTTCGCTGCGCACACCTTCAAGCACCATGTTGATGATGCGCGTCGGATCTTCCGTGCGCGGATTGTCGGATGTTACAACACAGAAGTCTGCAAGTTTTGCCGCCGTTGCACCCATTATCGGACGTTTGGCATTATCCCTGTCGCCTCCGCAGCCGAACACGGCAATGACGCGTCCTTTGGCAAAACCCTGAACGGCAGAGAGCAGGTTGGACAGTCCGTCCGGTGTGTGTGCAAAATCCAGTATAACGGAAAAATCAAAGCCTTCCGCAGGAAGAGATTCCATCCTGCCGGAAACGCCCTTCACGCTTTTCAGCCCTTCCGCGATGGTGTCCAAATCAATTCCGAGTTTCATGCAGACCGATGCTGCAAGCATTGCGTTAAAAACATTGAAAAGCCCGGGGATAGAGACATTGATTTGCTTGTTTCCGTTCGGCGTCAGCATTTCAAATTCGATGTTGCGCGCACAGATTTCAATGTCGGCGGCGCGAACATCGGCTTTTTCGCAGCGAATGCCGTATGTGATGCTTGGGATATTGATTCCGCGAAGCAGCTCCGCACTGTGGCTGTCATCGGCATTCATAACGGCAAATTTGCTGCGTGTGAACATAATTTTTTTTGCCGCAAGATAATTTTCAAAAGTTTTGTGATAATCAAGATGATCCTGCGTAAGGTTCGTGAATCCGCCTATGAGATACTCGATTCCGTGAACCCTGTCCTGATCCAATGCATGCGAACTGACTTCCATCACGATAAGCTGAACACCCTCGTCACGCATAAGCCTGAACACACGCTGAAGCTCAACACTTTCCGGTGTGGTGCGGTCGGTGGGGATGATTCTGTCGCCGATAAGGTTTCGAATCGTGCCGATCAGTCCGACTTTATAGCCCGCCTTTTCGGCGATCGCTTTTATCATGTATGTTGTTGTCGTTTTACCGTTCGTGCCGGTGATGCCGATGACAGGGATTCCGTCAAGCGGATGACCGTAAAACTCAATTGCAAGCTCGGCCATTGCATGACGTGAGTTTTTCACAATAATTTGCGGCACGGAAAGAGGAAGCTCCCGTTCAACAAGGAGCGCGGCTGCGCCGCGGGCAACTGCGTTTTCGGCAAATTCGTGTCCGTCTTTGAAAGTGCCGCGGATGCAGCAAAACAGCTCACCGCCGGTGAGTTTTCTTGAGTCGTATTCGATTCTGCTGATGTCGCAGTCGCTGCCGATTATGCGGCAGTCGGTATTTTTTGTCAGTTCACTTATAAGCATTGCTTTTCTCCTGTTATAAAGCAAGTATTGATTTTGCAGCAAAAAGTCTGCCTGTTGCGGAAATTAACCGCCTGTAGTCGAATAGCCGAAATAAACCGTTACGGATGAGCCGAATTCAACCTGTGTGCCCGCATAGATGCTTTGTCCGATGACATATCCGAACGGATCGGCGGGGTCGGCAATCATTGTAAGCCCGAGCTGTTTGAGCTCATCATGCGCCTGAAGCGCGGTTTTCCCGATTAGACTCGGCATGGTAACATAATACGGCTCAGCGGTCGGTTCGGCAGTGTTCACACCCTCAAGTCCGGTGTACAGCAGAACGGACGAGCCGATAACAACGCTTTGGCCCGCTGCCGGAACCTGCATTGTAACAACCGCATCGCATTCGAAAATGCCCTCAAGTCCGTACTGCGCAAGCAGTGCGGAAGCGTCAGCCGCGGACATTCCGACAAGGTTGGGCAGCTGAACCGTCTGATAGCTTGTTTCCGGGGTTAATCCGGGAACTTCCTTCAGCGTCAACACATTTTCAAGTACACGGCGGACGAAAGGTGCGGCAACCGTGCTGCCGAAGATTGAACTTACACGAGGCTCATCAACAAGGATGAGGCAGAGATAGCGGGGTTCGTCTGCGGGAGCGAATCCGATGAATGAACAGATATAATTTCCCGAGGATACGCGGCCGTATTCGTCATATTTCTGCGCCGTTCCCGTTTTTCCGCCGACGGTGTAGTTTGCAAGCTTTGCGTTTTTGCCCGTTCCGTTATCAACAACACTTTGGAGTATCTGACGAACGTATGCGGAGCTTTCCGCGCTGATGACCCTGCGAACGGGGGACGTATCGGCCTTGAATACCGTTTCACCGGAGGCCGATATGATTTCGTCAACGATATAGGGTGTGTGCAGTTCGCCTCCGTTGATTGCGGCACAGACTGCGCTTGCAAGCTGAATCGGCGTCACGGCAATGCTTTGCCCGAAGCCGATGCGTGCAAGATCGTTTTGGGTAACGTATTTCTGGTGAGTTACGATGCCTTCGCTTTCACCGACAAGTCCGCTGCCCGTGCTTTGCCCAAGGCCGAACGCATAAAGATAATCATAAAACTTTTCGGTACCCATTGTCAAGGCGAGTTTCATGAAACAGCAGTTGCAGGAATTTTCCGTGGCGCGCGTCAGGTTCTGGGAGCCGTGGCCGGCATGTTTCCAACATTTGATGCGTTCGCCGTTTACAATATAACCGCCGTTGCAGTAGAAACTGTCCTCAAGATGAGTACTTCCGGAATCGAGTGCTGCCGCAAGGGTAAGGATTTTGAAAGTTGAACCGGGTTCGTATGCATCAGTTACAATGCGATTGCGGGAAAGCTCGGCAAGCATCTGCATGTCGTTCCTCGGGGGGGAGTTCGGGTCATAGTCGGGTTTTGTTGAAATTGCAACGATGGCACCGGTGTTGACATCCATGATGATTCCCTGTGCATTTTTTGCATTGTTGACCTGAACAGCTTCGGCAAGCGCGTTTTCAAGGTAACTTTGAATGTTTGCATCAACGGTAAGCTTCAGTGTTGAACCGTCCGTGGGCGGAAACTCCTGAATCATACTGTCGGCAATTTGGTTTCCCCTGCTGTCCGTTTCGGCAATACGTTCGCCGTCCTTGCCGGTGAGATACTTGTTGTATGTCAGCTCAAGCCCGCTTTGCCCGGTTCCGTCCGTGCTTGTGAACCCAATGGTTTGCGAAAGCAGAGTGCCGAACGGATAATAGCGCTTTGTGTCCGGTGAAATTCCGACACCGCCGCCAAGCTGCAAACTGCGGATTTCGTCGCAGGCTTCTTTGCTCACCTGCCGTTTGAGAATAAATTCACGAAGTTTTCCGCTTGAAACTCGTTCAAGAACTTTTTCATAGTTAAGGTCGAGAACACGACTGAGTTCCGTGGCAACACGAACTCTGTCGCTTTCGGAAATGGAATTCGGCCATATCACAATTTTGTAAACGGGGCCGTCTTTGGCAAGTGTCTGCCCGTTGCAGTCGATTATCATGCCGCGTTCGGCCGTAACGGTTGTCGGGCGCGTCCACTGGCTTAATGCCTTTTGCTGAAGCTCTTTTGCGTCAATAACCTGAAGCCAGAAAATGCGAATGAGGAGGATGAGAAAAAATAAAGCAAAAACAGGCAAAAGCCATGCAATCCGCTTGTATGTTGACCATTGCGGTTTCAGGGCTTTTTGTGCTTTTTTATTCTTTTTGCGATGTTTTTTGCCGGGGGGAACGGCTGTGATGCTCATTGCAGAATTACCTCCGAATATATATGACAAACGCCGGTCGGCTCAGAAAATGAACAAAGGATATATTTCGTTTTCTGCCGATCACCGCTTGCGTGCGCGCGGCGGACTCCGTTTTATCGGCAGGCGTTTTCGTCCGCCGTTTGCCGCTATTTTCTCGGGTGCAGGCCTGCGGTTTCGGCAGCGAGTCGTGCCGCTTCAAGGTCGATGGAGGAGCTGAGATCCATGTCAAGTTCTCCGAACCCGCGCTGGGCGGCGGCTATGCCGGCATTGATTTCGTTGATGTCGCGCTGAACTCTGGCAATGCGCTCAAAACGGAGAACTACCAAAAGCGCGGACATTGCGATCAACGCAACAAAAAGGAAAGCAGTCAGCTTAATTCCGACTTTGCGTTCACGCAGCGTGACGGAAAGCGGAATGCGCGTTTTCTGCGGGCGAATCTTTGGCTGGGTTTCTGCGGGCGCGGCAGTTTCCTGTCTGCGCTTGGGTTGAGCCGCTGCAAGCCTTGTGTCGTAAAGATAATCGCTTTTGTATGCCAATGAGCCGTTGTTTGGCGCATAGACACGCATTTCTTCAACAGTTCTGCCGTTAAATCTTGAATCCTTTGCCATTTTATTCGTCCCCCGTCGTATTTATGAGTTTCTGCGCTGCGCGGAGTTTTGCGCTGCGCGATCTTGAGTTCAAATCCAATTCGGTATCATCCGCAACAAGCGGCTTTTTGGTAAGTATTGCAACCTCGGGCTTAAGTCCGCATACGCAAACGGGCGCATTAGGCGGGCAGGTGCAGGGGTTTGCAAGGTTCTTGAAAACGTTCTTAACGATTCGGTCTTCAAGAGAGTGAAAAGTTATGACAGCAATTACTCCTCCCGGATTCAGAAAGCGGACTGCATCGCGCACCGCTTGTTCAAGTCCCGCAAGCTCACCGTTGACCTCAATTCGAATTGCCTGAAACGTTCGCCTTGCCGGATGCGGCCCGTCGCGCCTTGCCGCCGCCGGTATTGCATTTTTGATAATTTCGGCAAGTTCGGTTGTTGTTTCAATGGGCTTGTCCGCACGCGCCGCACCGATCGCATTTGAAATGCGTGATGCAAAGCGTTCCTCGCCGTAGTCGCGTATGATTCGTGTCAACGCAGCTGTATCATAGCCGTTTACAACATCATGTGCGCTGAGCGGAGCGGATTTGTCCATTCGCATATCGAGCCGCGCCTCGCTTCCGTATGAAAATCCGCGCTCCGCATCGTCGAGCTGATGCGAGCTGACGCCGAGATCAAGCAGGATTCCGTCCGCACCGTTGACTCCGAGGGCATTGAGCAGTTCGGTAAGTTGAAAAAAATTGCCGCGAACAGCCGTGAAATTCGGAAAAACCGAAAGCCTTGCGGAGGCTTCGGCGATAGCTTCGCCGTCGCGGTCAATGCCGAACAATCTGCCGCCGGCAGGGAGTGAACGCAAAATTCCGAGGCTGTGACCGCCGCCGCCGAGCGTTCCGTCAACATATGTTCCGCCGCGTTCCGGACGCAGCAGGGACAGAACCTGCGGAAGCATTATTGGGGTGTGATAAGAGCTTGTGTTTATATCATTGAGCATCTTTTATTAACCTCCGAATGCGGATGATATGAGCGATGCCGCAGAAGAATTACCGGGAGTTTTATCGGAATAATTCTGAACATCGGAGCAAAGCTCATTAAGCGTGTAGTCGGCTTCCGCTGCCTCGAAATCATCGGGATTCCAAACGAGAATGCGATCTTCAACGCCGCAAAGCAGAACCTCATCCTTAAGGTTTGCATACTTTGCAAGCCATTGCGGAATCAGTATGCGTCCCTGTTTGTCAAGGGTACACTCTTCCGCGCTTGAAAAGATCTTTCGCTTGGCACGCATAAGGGATAAATCGGAGGGACGCGAGGAGGTTAGATCCTTTGCAAATTCAACAAACTTTTCGTACCGAAGAATCTGAAGGAATCTTTCTTCCTTTTTGACATCGGCAGGATTCAATCCGATAAGAACAACAACGTGATCGGAGGTGTCGGGACGCCACTTAACGGGGACGAAAATTCGCCCCTTGGAGTCCAAATTGTTTCTGGATTGCCCCAACAGCATGTCGACACCGCCTTAATTTCGATTGAGTACACCGAAAATCCGCATTTCTGCAAAAAAGCGCGGAATTCATGGTCTTTATTGCAGAATAAGCCGGATTCGGCGTTTACTATGTAATGCATTACCCGTATCGTGGGATGTGTGTTGATTATATCATCAATCGCCCCACAAATCAACACCTTTCACCACTTCAATGAAAAAAATTTTGAATTTTTTTAAAACGGGGAATCAGCCCTTGAAATACATCGGCAATACTGGTATTATAGCCCTGCCCGAAGGCAAACGCAGAACGAGACGTATTGAAAAAGTCTGATTTGACAATAAAATGTAAAATGCGACAAATACGTGCGAACCGCGTATACAGTATTCCGAAATTTATACAACGTAAGGAAAATGACTATGAAACTTGTTCTTGCAAGCGGCTCACAGCGCAGGCGCGAGCTGCTGACAATGTGCGGATATGACTATGAGATTATTGTCAGCAATGGTGATGAAACGATTGATGAAAATGACCCGGAGAGTTTTGTTCGTGCTCTTTCGTTTCGCAAGGCGAAAGAGGTGTTTGACCGTCTTTTTGCGGCGGGGCGGCGGGATTTTGCGGTTATCGGATCCGACACGGTCGTTGCTTTTCAAAAGGAGGGGGAGGCAAAACCCGTGATTATCGGCAAGCCCAAAGATGCGAAGGATGCAGTGCGCATTCTTTCAATGCTGTCCGGAAAAACCCACAGAGTTTTCACCGGAGTGTCCGTGATTGCGGATATCCCTGATGAAAACGCCGCCGCTCAGTGCAGCATTCGGAAAAAAGAGGAAATTCAAACCGAATGCAGCATTCGGGAAAAAGCGGAAATTCAAACTGAATGCAGCATTCAGGGAAAAGAGGAAATTCAAACTGAATGCAGCATTACGGAGGTCACGTTTGAAACTCTGTCTCCCGACGAGATAACGGATTATGTGAATTCGGGCGACCCGCTGGACAAGGCGGGTTCTTACGGCATACAGGGGCCGTTCGGCATGTTTGTCCGCGAAATTCGGGGCAACTATTTCACGGTTATCGGTATGCCGATTCCTGTACTGTACAAAATGCTTAAAAAAATAGGGATATTACCACACGGTTTTTACGAACGTATCGAATAGAGTAAGTGAGAAAGGTTTCTGCCGTGTGCGGCAACTCGGCGGTGCGGAACACTTTGCTTTGCCGTAAAAAGCCAAAAAAACCGAAAATTTTTGAATCGGAACGGGTTATTCTTTGCAAAAAAGGGAATAATTTCTTATAGGGACAGGGAGTGCAAAGACTGAATGCATTCCCCGTGCCGAGAAGGAATTGTTTCGGAGGTCGTTCAAAGATGTTCAAAACCGTTTTTGCAGCGGATATAGGTTCAAAATGCATTAAATGTGTTGCTCGGGGGCAAGTTGCGGCGGAGGAAACGGCAATCGCTCTTGAAGCGGGAGCAAAACTCACGGTTGCCGCAGCGGGCAATGCCGCACTTCTGCATCGCAGCGGTGTAATTCGGCCTGTTCGCGATGGTGCGGCGGCAAACACGCGTATGCTTGCGATGCTGCTCGGTCGGCTTGCATGTGAAAAAACCGGCAAGCGTACAACGGCATCGATTGAGCTGCATGCAGCGATACCGCATATGCTGCCCACGGTGAAGCAAAATGCTCTCAAACAGGCGGCACGTCTTGCGGGATTTCGTGCGCTTCAGGTGCATGATCCGCTGTTGATGGGTGCAATAGGGGCTGATGCGGATTTGTTTTCGGACAGGGCACATATGATTGTGAACATCGGAGCGGAAACAATGACTTGCGCTGCATTCGCAAACGGCGGAATGCTTTGGCAGGGGTTTTCGAATGAGGGCAGCGCGGCTGTGGACGGAGCGATTCAAAATTGGTTCCGCGATGAACACAGGCTGCTGATAGGTGAGCGTATGGCGGAAATAATTAAACAGAACCTGAATAAACTGAGCTTTGATATTGAGGGGCGTTCGGCCGACGACGGTTTGCCGCAAACGGTACGCGCAAACGGCACGGAGCTGCGGGCGGCTGCACAAAGAGGGCAAACGGCGCTCATTCGCTTTGTTAAGGATGCCGTGAAGGCTTTGCAGCCGGAGGCCGCCGCCGACCTTCTTGATACGGGAATAACGCTGATCGGAGGCGGCGCATTGCAATTCGGCCTTGCGGAGTGTTTCAGCCGCGAACTTCCGGAAATACCGATTTTGACCGCAAAAAATGCCGTGACCGCAGTTGCGGACGGGATGAATGCAGTGATTTTTAAAAAAGAAAGCAGGGTTACGGCATTCAAAAAACTGTTTACCGAAATCGGGTCAGCGCGTTCCGCAGCGACTGCTGCCGAAGCCTCGGTGTGATTTATATATACATAAGCAACTGAAAACATCGGCAGTTCCCTGTCTAAGGGGCTGCCGATATTTGTTTCGCCATATATAATTTAATGCGCCGAGCGGGGAATCATTCCTTGTCGGTTTGACAGGTTTGCGGAATTGAAAATGCGCTGATTATCCTTTCCGCGGTTTCATCCGCGCTGAGTTCGGATGTGTCGATTCGAATATAGTTCTCAAACGGGATCTCTCCGGGATTGCTCACCAAGCGGTACTTGCTGTCTTCATGCCGCAGCCTTTCCTCAGAAAAATTCAAATCGCGTTTGGAGGCCTTATGCCGCAAGCGGTTTTCCGTTCGGTTTCGTTCAAGCCTGACGGATTGAGTCGCAACAAGCTCTGCACAATAGATTTCTGCGCCTTGTGAGCGAAAAAGCTCCGCAACGGAACGAATGTAATCGCCGTCCTCAGGGCAATCGAAAGCCCACATATAGGTAAAAATCAACCCTTCCCGTTCGGTTTTCAAAAACTCTTCAAAAATCGTTCTTCGAAGTTTTGCAACAACGGAGTGGTTATACTCGCCGAAAATCTCAATGACGGGTTCAATCATCATATGGTTGTGGAAAAGGCGCAGCGCCGTTTTTCTCATGATTGATTGCCCGACGGTCATCTTTCCGACAGCACCGCTGCCGACAAGAATAAGAAGTTTCATATCAGACCTCTTTGAATCTTTACGAACAATGCACTGCAATCCGCACTATCTGAAAAGTCCCACAACGTCGCTGATTGTAACAACTATCATAAGTGTGAACAGCAGGGCGAGTCCAACACCGTTTACGATTGCTTCGACCTTGCGGTTCAGCGGACGGTGAATAATTGCTTCTATCAAAAGGAACAGCAGCCTTCCGCCGTCGAGTGCGGGGAACGGAATAAGGTTGAACAACCCGAGACTGAGCGAAAGGATCACAGCGATATTGACAAGATTAATCATTGATTCCCGCGCAACATCAACCATGATTCCGACCGTTCCGACAACGCCGGAAAGATCTCCGCTGTGTATGCCGTGTTTGAACATGCCCGCAATGCCCTGGGCTGTTGCTTTCACGATTAGAACGAGGTATTCTCCGGAACCTGCTGCCGCCTGAAGAACGTTCAAATGCCGGTAGTCCTCAACAAGCCCGCTTATCGTTATGCCGATAACGGTTCTGTTTTCAGTTGAGTTGAAGGCGTCGCCGACGGCAAGATCCAGCTGCGCTCCGCTGCGCTCAACAGTCATAACAAAATCATTGCCTGCGGCACCGATAAGTGCGGAAACAGAGGAGTAAATATCCGTGTCAGCCGTTTCGGTCGGATATTGACCGTTGATTGCAATGATGACGTCACCGTTTTTCAATCCGGCCTTTTCTGCGGGACTGTTTTCTTTAACTGAAGCAACGATCGGAACCTCGTAATGCGTAACAGGGTCAACAGCGTAAACCGGCATCGGTTTGCAGAGATAGAACACGAACGCGATAAGAAAGGCGGTGAGTATATTCATGAACGGACCGGCAAGAATAACAATAAAACGCTTCCAAACGGGCTGAGCGTTGAATCGGCGCGGGTCGTTCTCCAAGGCTTCTTCATCTTCACCGTCAAACTGACACAAACCACCCACGGGAAATGCACGAAGAGAGTATTCGGTTTCGCCCTTTTTGAATTTTAAAAGAGCAGGACCGAATCCGAGCGAAAAGCCGAGTATGCGGAAACCGAGCAGTTTGCCCGCCGTAAAATGACCGAGCTCATGCAGGAAAATCAGCAGCTCAAGAATAAGTATCGCAAGAAGTATGTAAACAATTGTCATAATGTTTCCTTTCCGAAGCATTCACAGGCCAACCTGCGGGCTTCTTTATCAAGATAAAGTATGTCGTCAACGGAGCCGATTTTTTCACGGGGAATTCTTTCCATTGAGTATTCAACACATTTTGCAATGTCGGTAAAACCGATGCAGCCGCGAACGAACAGCTCAACGGCCGTTTCGTTGGCGGAATTGTAGGCGATGGGCAGACTGCTGCCGTCGCGGAAAGCGTCATATGCAAGAGAAATTGCGGGGAATCGTGTGCAGTCGGGTTTTTCGAACGTGAGCGAATGCAGAGCTGCAAGGTCAAGCCGCGGAAGCTGAGAAGTGATGCGGTGCGGATAGGTGAGCGCATACTGAATCGCAAGGCGCATATCGGGAGGGCTCATCTGCGCAAACACTGCACCGTCACAAAATTCGACCAACGAATGCACAACGGACTGCGGGTGAATAAGGATCTCGATTCGATTCGGTTCAATATCAAACAGCCACCCGGCCTCCATAAGCTCAAGTCCCTTGTTGAACAGCGTGGATGAATCAATCGTGATTTTTCCGCCCATGCTCCACGTGGGGTGACGGAGTGCCATTTGCGGCGTTACACGGGCAAGTTCATCGGCCGAAGCGTTGCGGAACATACCCCCGGATGCGGTGAGAATAAGCGAACGAACATCCTCCTTGCGGCCTGCGGCGAGACATTGAAAAATTGCACTCTGTTCGCTGTCAACCGGAAGTATTTTTCCGCCGAATTCGGCGAGAGCGCGGTCCACAACAACGTGTCCGCAAACAATGCTTTCTTTGTTTGCAAGCGCAACGGTTTTTCCTGCACGGAGCGCGGAAAGCAGCGGGAACAGTCCTGCAAAGCCGCTGACACCGTTCACAACAATGTCAACTTCGGAAAGAGCCGCAAGCGAGTTTACTTCGCCGCCCGAAACAACAGTGATGCCGGGGCAGCGTTCGGAAACTTCGCGTGCGGCGGCTTCGTCATACATGCCGATGAACTTCGGGTGAAACTCATTTGCGCTGCGAACCACCTGCTCTGCGTTTTTGTTTGCAGCTATTGCATAAACTTCGAATTCATCCGGGTGAAAGCCCGCCACGGAGAGAGTTTGTGTTCCGATTGAACCGGTTGAACCGAAAACGGCGATTTTTTTCATTTGTTGATCCTCCGTACAACGAGAAGTTTTTCTACGAGCTGCCGAATCCGCAGCTGAGCCCAATGGAAAAATCCGTAAACAACAACGGAGCGGACATGCCGCCTTTGCAGCGGGCTGCGGCAATCAGCAGACCGACTGTTCGGCATTCGCTTGATGCATATTAAATGAAAAATGCAAATGCGACTGCAACGATTGGCGCAGCGACCATTGCGCTGTCCAATCTGTCCATCACGCCGCCGTGGCCGGGGAAAAGATTGCTGTAATCCTTAACACCTGCCCAGCGTTTGAATGTGGATGCAAGCAGATCTCCGAACTGCCCAACGATGCCCGCGATGAAGCATACTGCAATAAGAGTAACGAGAGAAACGTCAAGTCCCCAGAGTTTTTGAGCAAAATAGACAATAACGCCGCCGAGAGCACCGCCGACAACGCCGCTTACTGCGCCCTCAACAGTTTTATTAGGGCTGATATAGGGACAGAGTTTGTGCTTGCCAAACAGTGAACCGACCATGTATGCGGTGTTGTCAGCCATGCAGGGACCGGCAAAAATGCAAAGGAATGCTGCACGCGAAATATCGTTTCGGCCGAACCCGACAAGTCCGAAGCAGGCAAGCAGAGACACGGGGTAGACGAGCAGCGCAAGCGAAGCGATAAGATCTTCATTTGTGCGCCGCGCGTTAAGGATTCTTTCAACCATGATTGCAACAAATGCGGCAGCCGCCAGCGGAAGAATGAATCTTGCGCCGAATTTATACATTACGGCGAACATTGAGCCGCCGAGCAGAATTTGCGGAAGCACGGCGGGGCGAATTCCTCTTTTGACAAAGATCGTGAACATTTCATAGACAGCTGCAACTGTGAAAAGTCCGAGAACAGCCGCCTGAACCCAGCCCCCGAACCAAGCAACGAGGCAGAGCAGACCGATTAACAGAACGGCGATTAAAGTGCGAACAGGCAAATCTTTCATAAAACAAAATCCTTAAATCAAAATTATTCTGCGGCTGCGCTGAAAGGAGCCGCAAAACGGCGCAAACCTGAACAAAACTTCCGCAAAATCAAAGCACACGGCCAAAGCGTCGGGTTCGATTCAAAAACTCGCGCAGGCAACCAAAGTAAACCTCGGGAGTGAAATCGGGCCACAGCGTTTTTGAAAAAACAAACTCGGCATATGCGGCCTGCCAAAGCAAAAAGTTGGACAAACGCTCCTCACCGGCGGTGCGGATGATGAGATCAAGTTCGGGCAGTCCTGACGTATAAAGCCTGTCTGCTATTGTTTGCTCGGTAACGGCATCGGGTGCAATGCCCTCCGCTGCAATGCGGCGGACAGCATGAACGATTTCGTCACGGCTGCCGTAGTTAACGGCGATATTGAAACAGAGGCCGGTGTTATGCTTTGTTCTTTCAACGGCATCCTCCATGAGGGAACGGAGTCCGGGTTTAAATGCCGAAAGTTCGCCGAGGGTGCGTATCCGGACGCCGTTCAGATTCAGCTCATCGATTTCTTTATAAAAATATTCGGAGAGGAGCTTGAACAATGCATCGATTTCGGCTGCGGGACGAGCCCAGTTTTCGGTTGAAAATGCATAGACCGTGAGAGCCTCGATCCCGAGGGAATGCGTTGTGCGGACGATTTGGTGCAGGGATTCCATTCCCGCACGGTGCCCCGCACTGCGCGGAAGCAGGCGTTTCTTTGCCCAACGGCCGTTGCCGTCCATAATTATGCCGACATGGTGCGGCAGCTCGCCGCCGAGTGAAAGTGCGGCAAGTTCTTCATTTGTGAATTTGGGATAAATCTTCATAAAACATAAAGGCGGCCGGAACAGGCACCACACCCGGGCAGCATCAAAAAATACGATAACAAGACTGCTGCAAGCCGAGAACCTGCAGCAGCCGCGTATTCTCAATGGGTTGATTCAGCGTCCGCCGCATCCTCCGCACGGAGGGAATCGACGTTTGTTTTGAATTCACAAAACACAAGCTGAACTGTCGGAATGCTGCGACCGGGCAGGGGAAGGCAGCGCACAACACGTTTGGAGTCGCCTTCAACGCCCTTGCGTGAACGTGCCTCGACCGTTTCAACGCGGTAGCCCGCACACTCAAGAATTGCAGCGGCCCGATCAAGCGGATAACCGAGTATGTTCATCAAACGGCAAGAAGCTCCTTCTCTTTTTCGCTTGCAATGCGGTCAATTTCTTTAATGGCATTGTCGGTGGCCTTTTGAGCCTTTTCTTCAAGCCTCTTCTGATCATCCTCGGTGATAGTGCCGTCCTTGCAGTCTTTTTTGATGGTTTCGTTTGCTTCGCGGCGGATTGCACGGATCGCAACTTTGGATTCCTCGGCTTTTTTGCGGACGATTTTAACAAGCTCTTTGCGGCGTTCCTCGGTAAGTTCGGGGAAAACAAGGCGAATGAGCTTGCCGTCGTTCGACGGGTTGATGCCGAGATCGGATTTTTGAATTGCTTTTTCCGCGGCTGAGATCATTGAAGCATCCCACAGCGAGATAACAAGAAGACGCGGTTCGGGTGAGCTGACGGTGCCCATTTGGTTAATGGGAGTGGGCGTGCCGTAATAGTCCACCATGATGCGGTCAAGCAGCTTGGGGTTTGCCCTGCCTGCACGAAGGGAGCCGAGATCCCTGTTGAGCACTGCAATGGTCTTGTTCATTTTATCCTGTGCGGTTTCGATAATATCCATGGTAAATCCTCCTCTTGAAGAATGAATTAACTGTATTATTTTATATTAAGGCCGCGGCGTTGTCAACCGCAGTCGGGGGTGTTTTTTTGTATTTTTGCGGCAAAATTCGCAAATTGACTGCGCAAGGGCAACTCCGATTGATGCTGCTTATGAGTTCGACTGCCGCCGAAGCAGCGTTTAATTTAAACAAGTTCGAATCCCGGCTGCGCATCAACTATCGTGCCGGCATTTTCGCCGTTAACGGCGGCAACAAGCGCTTCTGCGGAGTGCATTTTGAAAAGCACCATCGGAATGCCGTATTCGCGGCAAAAACTCATTGCCGTTAAGTCGGTTGCCTTGAGGTTTTTTGTAATGACTTCATCGTAACTGATGCGGGCATACCGCTTTGCATCCGCACAGACATTCGGGTCGGCGGTGTATATTCCGTCAACATTTTTTGCAAGCAGCAGTGCGTCAGCGTGAATCTGAGCAGCGCGGAGTGCCGATGCCGTATCCGTGGAAAAGAAAGGCGCTCCCGAACCGCAGGCAAAGATAACAACCGTGCCGGCGTCAACGGACTTGTTCGCTTCGCGTGCGGAATAACTGTCCATAAACATATCCATTGAAACAGCGGAAAGCACGCGAACGGGAACGTTAAGGTCGATGAGTGCCTGCTCAAGAGCGAGTGCGTTCATGGCGGTTGCAAGCATGCCTATGTTATCGGCGCGGCTTCGGTCCATTGTTCCGCCGGAGCGTCCGCGCCAAATGTTGCCGCCGCCGACAACAACACCGAGCAGACAGCCCGCATCATGAAGCGCTTTAATTTGCAGTGCGGTTTCCGTGGCCTTTTCAAAATCAATGGGCGTTTTGCCCGAAAGTGCTTCGCCGCTGACTTTTAACAGTACTCTTTTATATTTCATTGTGGTTTTACCTCCGATTTTAATTCATGTTGATTTGACCGCCGGCCCGTTTTATTTCGTGCCCTTATCGGGTTGAGCGGGGGTGTGAACAACATTGATTTCATTAACGCGCCTCCCGTCCGCAGCCTTTATCGTGATTTCAAGGCCGTGCGCACTGAATTTGTCGCCGACATCGGGAATCCTTCCCAGGTGTTCCATGACCCAGCCGTTAAGGGTCGATGAATCGGTTTCATCCGTGATATCAAACATATCGAAAAATTCATCGAGATCCATTGCGCAGTTGATGTCATAATTGTTTTCGCCGAGTTTTCGCACGTTCTCAACGATTTCATCGTGTTCATCCCAAATCTCGCCGACAAGCTCCTCAAGGATATCTTCCATGGTGACGATGCCGAGTGTGCCGCCGTATTCATCCGTAACAACGGCCATATAAGTTTTTTCCTTTTGCAGCAGCTTCAGGAGGTTGCTTATCTTCAGAGTCGGCGGGATGAATATAGGCTTTGTCATGATTTCGCGGACCGAATGCTCCGTAATGCCGCCGTCCGTGTAAAAATCCTTATGATGAATTATGCCGATGATGTCATCTATCGTTTCTTCGTAAACGGGCAGACGCGAATGTCCGGATTCGGTAAAAATCTTTGCAATTTCGTCTTTTGATTCATCAACATCAACCGCTTCAATATCAACGCGATGGGTCAAAATGTCTTCAACCTGCACGTCGTTAAACTCGATTGCGCTGCGGAGCAGGGAGCCCTCGTTCTCGTTGATGCTTCCGCCCTGTTCAACTTCGTCAACAAACATCAGCAGCTCTTCCTGCGTGACCTTTCTGTTGCTGTCGGTTTTGAGCAGCTTTGCAAGCAGCTTTTTAAGGCCGGTGAAAAGCAGAGTGAGCGGGGTAAAAACAATCATCAGAAGGTTGATTAGGGGAGCCGAAAACATGCTGAACTTTTCAGGATTCTCTTTTGCAAGGCTCTTGGGGCTGATTTCGCCGAAAATCAAAACAACGATTGTAACAACAACGGTTGAAATTGTTGCGCCCTTGTTTCCGTACAATTCAACGAAAAGCACAGTGCCGAGTGACGCCACAAGAATGTTAACAATATTGTTTCCGATGAGAATGGTGGACAAGAGCTTGTCATATTTATCGCAAAGATGCAGCGAAAGCGCGGCGCGGCGGTTGCCTTTTTCCGCAATTGTACGCAGCCTTGTGCGGTTAAGAGATGAAAAAGCTGTTTCCGTTGCGGAAAAATATGCGGAAAGAATGATGCATATCATCATGGCAACGATCATTGAAATGTGGTTCATTGGGTCAAAACTGCTCCTTGTTGAATTTGCAGGGATGGGAACGCGGGCAACAAAAAAACGCTCCGAACGCAAAACTTTCGGATACGCATTTGAGCATATGCGGAATATATAACGAAAAAACCGGGCAGAAAATGCCCGCCGGAGCAATGCTCGGCTGAAACGCAGCAGTATGTTACCGCGCCCTGACACTCATGATTACCGTTGTCGTCATCGGTACTCAATGTCTGTCCCTCCGTAAAAAATCGATGCTACTATTATAACTTATCCGTGAGCCGCTGTCAATAGCACCGAAGCCCGCTCCTGCATTTTGAACAGGAACGGGCTTCAGGCTTCGCTTTTTGTTCCGCTGCCTACGGTAAAAAGCAGGGGCAGCGGGCAAATTCGGAGGGTTTATCAGTTGCCGGCATACATCTCAATTTCGTAAACATTGAGATGATAGGGATACCCGGTCTGATTCGTTTTGCGCATGTTGATTTTGAACAAACGCCTTGCCTCGGGCATATCAATGTGGTCGACAGATATGTCAGCGGTATTGCCGGTTGTGACATGAATCCTCTTCCAGAACCATGCGATTTGGCAGACTCGGTTTTGCGTGGATCTGTCCATATTGAAGTACGCTTCTTCCGTGAGATACCTTTCGTTAAGGATATAAACATCCCATGACGAAGTGTTCAGGTCGGAACCTTCACCTGCGAAACCGGCATGATATATCTTGAGTATCGGATTTGCAACGGGGGTATGAATGTCGAATGCAACCCAACCGTTGATGCCGGAAGCGTGCCACTTGTCGGCTTCGGGATCACTCATCTTTCCGTCGAATGCGTGCTGCGGTCCGTTCTTCGCATAATCCGGATACTTCTTATTGGAATAATAGATGGTGGCGTTAAGCGCAAGGTTGACCGAGGGTTCGGCGACCTTTGTGAACACTGCGGTAACAATAACGTCACGCGCAGGCATCGTGAAGGTGCCGCCGTTGTTCGCCGCACCGTTGACAACGTAATGACTGAGCTCGTACCCTTCATCGGGAACGGCTGTCAGCTCAACTGCTTCCCCGAAAAAGGCGGACAGCTTGGAAGCCGAAACCGTGCCGCCTGTGGGCTGAACAACGGTAATGCTGTACGCATTTGCGGTGAATACGGCGGAAACTTCAACATTTCGTGCGGGCATGATGAAAGTATTTCCGTTAATCCTTGCGCCGTCAAGCGTGAAGTAATCGAGGGTGTAACCTTCCGCAGGGGTCGCGGTAAGCTCTATTGTTGTACCCGCCGCTGCGGAGGTTGCGGAAGCCGAAACCGTGCCGCCTGTGGGCTGAACAACGTTAATGCTGTACGCATTTGCGGTGAACACGGCGGAAACTTCAACATTCCGTGCGGGCATGATGAAGGTATCTCCGTTAATCCTTGCGCCGTCAAGCGTAAAGTAATCGAGTGTATAGCCTTCCGCAGGGTTTGCGGTAAGTTTTACGGTCGTACCCGCAGTTGCGGAGGTTGCGGAAGCCGAAACCGTGCCGTTTGCGGGCTGAACAACGTTAATGCTGTATTTTACCGCGCCGGGTTCTGCATCAAAGGCGGTGCTGAGCTTGATACTCTCTTCCTGCTTGCCTTCCTGAACCGTGTAGAACACGCGTCCTGCATCGCTGCCGTAATCAAGACCGGTGAAGCTGACTGTGCTGCTCTGAGCTTCTTTGGAAGCAATCTGCGTGTAGTTCCCGTTTGCGTCACGCAGATAGAGACGAACCGTGCTGCCCGTTGGAGCATGGGTGAGACTGAACGTGTCGCTTGCGCCCTTGTTGTTTTTTGCGGAAGCAAACTTCATGAGCACAATGTCCGTGCGGTTGCGTTCGGTCGTTTCAAACATCTGCCATTCGTAAATACGGATAGCGCCCCATGCGGACGAGCCGCTATTGGAGATATAGAGTCTCCATTCCTGTGCGGTGACGGGTGTGATCAGTTCATCGGTGACAGCCGAACTGTTGTTGTTTGTGCTGTATACCGTTACCCAATTGTTTCCGCTTTTGTACTGAACGGAAAAAGCAATTGTGTTCATGTCCTTGGCCTCGCCGCCGTATTCGGCGTGTTCAATTCGAATTCGTTTGATGGTTCGCGGTTGGTCGAGTTTTATCGTCATCCAGCCGCTCTGCTTATTCGTGGCGCACCATTTGGAACCGTTTTCGCTCGTTCCGTCAATGGCCTTCCATGCGGGTTCGCCGTCATTCTGAGCGGAATAGCCGGTGACTTCGGCCAAGGGGCAGATGTTTACGGGAACGGTAACATCGCTCAGCTTTTCGGTATCGCCGTTTTCATAGGGCCAATCGATTGTGAAGCGGGAGCTTTCGCCGCGAACACCGTTTGCGTTTACGGGAACGACCTCAACGGTAACATCGGCCTGGTCATCGTTGCGGACAAGGTTCGGAATATAATACGCGGTGTTGGGCGTTTCCATTATAAGTGTTCTTGTGCCGTCCGCATTGAGCCTGTAAATCTCGTAGGAGGAGGCGTTATTGCCGTTCCACTTGATGCGCGCTTCGGCAGTGTATGCATCGAGATAAATGATTTCTTCAAGCCTTGCATTGCTTGCGCTTGCAGCAGCCGCTTCGGAATCGGTGACGGCAAGCCTGCCGATGTTGACCTGATAGACTGTGACAAAAGAATTTAAAATCACAAAAGTTCTTATATAATTGAAATGAAATATTAATAATTCAATACGTTCCGCATCTGACGGTTTCGGGTGATGCGGAACGCTGTCCGCTGCATTTATTCATTGCAAAAGAGTGCAAGCCTGTCGGCATGAGTTTTTTGCAGTTTTGAAATATATGTTTCAATATCCTTGGGGTTCGGGACGCGTTCGATCCTTCCGCCGCTCGGGAAAACGCGTTTGTTCATTGCGCCCGCACCGTGAGCAATGATACTCAGCGAATCCTCCATCATATCGATGTTGTAGATGCAGATGCTGCCGGGTTTTGCATAGCCGACGTTTTCCATGTTGCCCGCCATGTATTTTTGACGGTACATATAATAAGGAAGCATACCCGTTTCTTCGGCACCGAGCGCACCGATTTCGGTCATTTTTTCAACTTCCGAAACATCGGGAAGAGCGTATTCGGAAAGATTTTCACGCAGACGGGAAGAACGCTTTATTGCAAGCGTGTGAACTGTCAGACACTCCGGAGAAAGCTCAACGAGTGCGTTTACGGAATGCTGCATGTCAGCTGCCGTTTCGCCCGGCAAACCGGCGATAAGATCCATGTTGATTGAATCAAAACCGATATCCCGCGCAAGGTTGAAACACGCCTTGATATCCTCGGATGTGTGATCGCGACCGACAAGCTGCAATGTTTTATCGCACATCGTTTGCGGATTTACGGATATGCGCGTTGCGCCGCGCTGCTTGATGATGCGAAGCTTTTCAGCTGTTATCGTATCCGGCCGTCCGGCTTCAACCGTGAACTCCGTGCCGGGTGCAATATTATAGGCCTCCTCTGCAAAATCCAAAAGATCGCGCAGCTCGTCCGCGGTCAGCACGGTGGGCGTTCCGCCGCCGAGATACAGCGCACGAATATTCAGCCCGAGTTCGCGAACCATTTGCGCACCGTTTGCAATATCCGTCTTCAGTGCGGCAAGATAGGGCTGCATGTCCGTCTTTGCCGTGCGGAGCCGTGAAGCAAAAGAGCAGTACAGGCAGCGTGTGCGGCAGAACGGAATGCCGATATAAACATCAACATCGTTTTTCCGCACGGAAGCAAAAATCGGTTCCTGAACGGAAACTATCCGCTCCGCAAGTGCAAATTTCTGCGGCGTGACGTCAAAATCGTTCAGCATCATGCTTTTGGCTTCGGCAGGACCGCAGCTGTGCTGAAGCTCGCGCAGCAGGCGCGTCGGGCGTATACCCGTCAGAGAGCCCCACGGGAGGTGCGCATCGGGGTATGCCTTTCGCATTGCGCGGAAGACAGCGATTTTAATGCAGCGTTTTGCAAAACGCTTTTCAATAATTGAATCATCATTGCGAAAGGGCGTTCGGCATGAGTATGAATGCTCCCGACCGTTCGAAACAAAGGCGGCTTCGGCAATAAAATCCGTTCCGTCGCTTGAAAGCACAACACTCAGCGTCTTTTCGCCCGCATCCGCTGCGTGAATTTCAGCGGGGGACAAAACGGGAGCAATCTCCTCACCGGGCAGAAAAAGCCGTATTTCTTCGCATATATCGTTAAAAAAATCCTGTCTGTTTGTGAATAAAAGCATATTGTTTGCCTCTTTAATGCAGCTGCGGCATTTTCTGTATTTTCCGTCAATAGTCTTGGTTTCCGCCGCCGCGCAGATACGGATTGTGTTTCCGTTCGAAATCCAAGGTTGTTTCACCCATGTGGCCGGGGAATACGCGGTAATCGCCTTTCAGCCTGCCTGTCAGCAGGAGCAGGGAGTTGTAAAGTGCATCATTGTCACCGCCGTCAAGATCGGTTCTTCCCACGCTGAGACGGAAAAGCGTGTCGCCGGAAAAAATCACACGTTCTTTTTCGATAACATAGCATACGCCGCCCTTGGTATGTCCCGGGGTGTGCAGAACGCTGAATTCAATGCCGGCAGCGGTGAAGCATTCGCCGCCGTGGAGGATGATGTCCACTTTGCAGGGCTTCACAAGCGCACCGCCGAGGTAGGCAAGGCTTGCTTTTCCGCCTGCAAGTGCGCCCGCATCCGCTTCGTGAATTGCAACAAGTGCGTTTTCATGCGATTTCAATTCCGCAACACCCATTGTGTGATCAAAATGACCGTGCGTCAGCAGAATATGGGTGCAGTGCAGGTTGTTTTGATTTAGAACTTCAACCACCTTGTGCGAATTCGCCGGATCGATAACAACACAGGGAATCCTTTCGGAATTTGAAGGCGTTTCGGCGGATTCGTTAAAAACGATATAGGTATTTACGGAAAGCGGACCGGTTGGGACACAAAGAATTTTCATGCGGCTTTTCTCCTTTTTAAACATAGACTGAATATAGCGAAATTAAAACGTTTTTTTGCTGTCCAGCAGGATCGTGACCGGACCGTCGTTGACAAGCTCAACCTGCATATCCGCGCCGAAAATACCCGTTTCGGTGTGCAGCTGAGTGCGAAAAGCGTCGATGAGCTTTTCGTAGACGGGGATCGCCGTTTCGGGACGAGCGGCAGCAATAAAACTCGGGCGGTTGCCTTTGCGGGCATCGCCGAAAAGCGTGAACTGTGAAATCAGCAGAATTTCATACCCGAGTTCAACGGCGGAAAGGTTCATCTTGCCGTCTGCATCTTCAAAAATGCGGAGTTGAGTACATTTTTTAACGATATAGTCAATGTCGCTCTGCGCATCGGAAGGTTCTATGCCGATAAGCAAAAGCAACCCTCTTTCGATTTTGCCGACACATTCGCCGGCGACGGAAACGCTTGCGCGGCGGACTCTTTGAACAACAGCTCTCATACGGATCTCACCCTTGAAACGGATTTTACACCGTTAATTTTCATAAGATTTTTTATAATGCTGTCGAGATGCTCGGCGTTTTGGACCTGAAACCCCATGGTTGCTTCGATCATTGTGCCGTCCTCAACAGGCTTTGCGTTGACAAGATTGATGTTGATTTTCATGTTCATCAGCATCTGTGAAATATCCATCAGCAGCCCGACGCGTTCCGAAGCGGTGATATGAATTGTTACGGGGAATTTTGCACTTTCGCCGTCCGCCCATGAAACATCGATTATCCTGTCCGCATCGGCAAGCAGTGCTGCGGCATTCGGGCAGTTTCTGCTGTGAATCGAAACACCTCTGCCGCGCGTGATATATCCGAAAATTTCATCGCCGGGCAGGGGAGAACAGCATTGCGCAAAGCGAACAACCATGTTGGCCTCGCCTTTGACAATGACGGCTCTTCCGTTTGCGTCAAAACTTTTTGCGGGAGCGTGTTCCTGCTCTTCAAGTTTGCGCGCAAGCTCCTCTTCGCGCTGAACTTTTCGCCGGGCTTCCATCAGTTTATGCAATGCCTGCCCGGTTGTGATTCCGCCGTAGCCTATGGCCGCATAAATATCATCCATTTCATTCATGGAGAAGCGTTTCAACAGAGGCTTGCACAATTCGGCCTTCGTAAGGTCGGCAAGCTTCTGCCCCTGTCGCCTTGCGGCATCGGCAAGCATCTCTTTGCCGCGGACAATATTTTCTTCACGATTCGCCTTTTTGAACCATTGTTTGATTTTTGCTTTGGCTTGGGATGTTTTTACAAAGTTAAGCCAGTCGCGGCTCGGCGTTGCCTGCGGGTTCGTAATGATTTCAACAACATCGTGGGTTTTAAGCTTGCAGTCAAGCTTCACAAGCGCACCGTTGACTTTTGCGTGCTGTGTGTGGTTGCCGACGTTCGAATGAATACGGTAAGCAAAATCAACGGGCGTTGAGCCCAGAGGCAGGTCGATAATCTCGCCGTTCGGAGTCAGAACAAAAACATAGTCGGAGAAAAAATCGTGTCGAACGTTGTCAACGTATTCCTTTGTTGAGTTTGCATCGGAATCATAGTCAACAAGTTGACGCAGCCACGCAAGCTTTGTGTCCAGCTCATCCTGCCGTGTTCTGCCCTCTTTATACATCCAGTGTGCGGCAATACCGTATTCGGCAGTGCGGTGCATTTCCCAAGTGCGAATCTGCACCTCAAACGGCATTCCGTGATCACTGAAAAGCGT
>ERZ779821.198-NODE-198-length-24976-cov-5.77204_pt1 | contig 24976 bp, 18 predicted proteins | sample MGYA00511884_ERZ779821 | MGnify/ENA primary metagenome ERZ779821 (study PRJEB29588, sample SAMEA2152664) | human gut metagenome | biome: human gut; feature: human-associated habitat; material: faeces | place: Denmark | collected 2008/2010 ... | reverse complement strand
ATGCCCGAAAGATAACCTCGCTAACTCCCAAAACTGAAGTTTTGTCCGTTACCCCTCAGGTCGGCTCCTGACTGTCTGAATACTGTAATGACTGGAGTCAGTAAGCAAGTCTGTCGTTCCGGAAAATGTCACAGTTTTCTCCACTGCTCGAAGTCTTCCGAGTAGATTTCAAGATGCTGCCGGGCAATATTCTCAAGCAGTCCGGAAACACTCATTTTGCGTCCTCCCAACCTGCGGACAAACTCGTCCAGCCTGTCACGTACCTCACCGCTTACGAACACGGGCTTGCGGTCTTCGATTCTCGGGACCTGAAGAAAGGCTTTCTTGTATTCGTCCAGAGAAAGTTTCCTCTGTCTACTGCTTATACGACGCTGAGACGCTGGAAAGGCTTCCTCTTTTCCTGTTGGCGGTTGCTGGGGATCGGATGGGGTATCGGTCTGTTCTACCGTTCCTTCCGATTTTTCTTTCCCGATATCATTCAAGGATGATTCCGGGGTAGTTTCAATGCCGCCATCTGACGGGAGTATGAATGACATGTCCGTACCTGTCATGGCCTCCCATTCTTCTTTGGTCAATTTCTTTTTTGTTACCATACATTTTTGATTTTAATCAGTTTACTCACTGGTCTCGGTGCGCACCTTGACTCGTTGTCGTGAGCAAAGGAAATGTGTATAGTGAACAGAATCAAGCAAATGGAGGTACTGAGGCAATTATGTTACTCTATGCACAATACCGATTGGGTGGTCGGTGCTGCCTGCCGTGATTTGCCAGAGTGATTTCTCCATACCGGATTATTCAAGCGGATTCCGTTTATAAAGGAAGCTCATTGTATGCAGTTGATATGTAACATGATGTCATTCCTGGCAACGCATCGTCACCGGTCTGAAAATCCATTGTAATGTGATTCCTACTGCTTTTATTTGCAGTGGGAACAGAAAAAACGGTCATATTTCCTGCTGAAAATAATACGACGAGACATGATGGAATATCTGCTGTAAAAGAACTGTTCTGTTCCGGAAATATGAATATATGTTTAACAGAAAATAAAGAAGACAATGGAAATTATCAGCTTTGAAAAAAGAACTTTCGAGGAGATTGCCGCCAAGCTGGATCGCTTCGTGCAGCGGGTGGAAATTCTGTGCCGTGAACACGGCGGAGAGGAAACATGTGAATGGATGGACAACCACGAGGTTTGCCGTAGGTTGCGTATCAGTCCGAGAACCCTACAGACCTTGAGGGATAATGGGACGCTTTCCTTTACCAAAATCGGGAACCGGACTTACTACCGTCCCGATGATGTAGAGCGTGTGGTCGGTAATGTGGAGGAGAAACGTAAGGAAGCCCGTTGGAAAGGAAAGACCATTTGAACGAGTTTCCCAAATAATGTATAACCAATATCAAACGCGTATGAGTAATGAAATCAGAGAAAAGGACCATGAGTGGGTAAAGGCGTTCCACTCGAATTTCGACAGGCTGTTAGCCCTGCTTGAAAAGTTATTGGAAAAGCGGCAACCGTCTGCTTATAGTGATGAACTGCTGACGGACAAAGAAGTGGCATACCTGCTGAAAGTGAGCCGGAGAACCTTGCAGGACTATCGCAACAACGGCATTCTGCCTTACACACAGGTAGGCGGCAAGATTCTCTATCGGGCTTCCGACATAGAAAAGACACTGATGAAAGGGTACAAGGAAGCGTACAGATACAAAAGGAGCTAATAACCCAAGCGTCCCCGAAAAGGACACGCAAGGATTTTGATTTTTCTGGAGGGAGCGCAGTTGACCGCCTGCCCATTTTATTTGTGTTTCTAAAAAACAGCCTTTCCAAATGATAAAATAACAGCATATAGAATTAGGCTCTATTTGCCCCAATCTATATGCTGTTTTGGTTTTTTTCTGACTTTTCCGTCAGTCGCTTGTTTCCGCTGCCGTCGGCGTCCATTGTACAGACGTGAAAGGGAAAAGGTTTTCGGGCTGAATACGCTCTGAAAGAGGAAGATTCTGCCCGAAACGGCATAGCCGCCGGACCTTTTCGCTTTCAATAGAGTCTGTACGAACTTCTATGGACGGCGAGGAAATGGGCGACTGAGTGGATTCTCGTATTGAAAAATATAACATTCAAATATTTCTTTTCCTCTACCAAAATTATCGAGTAGAGAAATACTCTTCTCTTTGACGATATATTTTATCCATCAAATACTTAAACATACGATGATCTACTTCTGTACTACAATTCATCATAACCTCTTCTGTATCACGCATCAATTTTGAGTATTCTCGATCTGCCGATTCTAGGTTTAATTTAGAAGAAGCCAATTTGTCTAATTGATTTACAATTCGTTCATATTCTATTGCAGCAATATTACTTCTTCTCGAAAAAACTCTTTTCCCATCATGAATAAACATTTCCATCATCATTTTTATGTCATTCATTTGTGAACGCATAAAATCTAAGGTTAAGACTTCTTTATTTGAACTATCCAAATTAGGAATAATTGCCGGAGTACTCAAAGCCATTAACTTCACGATAGAATTTACATTTCCAGAATCACCTTCTGCTGCTTTTGTCGCTTCTATAGCTTCTTGTAGCTTTTTCTGACTTTCAATCACTTCATGATACTTCATATCTTTTGAGTACTCAAGATATCTTAATGGGGCAATATCAAAAATTTTCTGTGTACCTTTTTCTTGAATTAATACTACGGGCTTATCAAAAGCTTGACGTATACCAAGTTCAAATAAAACATTTGGATTGCGTGTACTCAAATCGCAAACAGCAATAGGTGCATCAATTAGCTTTTTTAAGATATCAAGATGAATAAGATTTGTTTCTTTAACTTCATCTGCTCGAATTGCTTTGAATTCAGTTTTATCTATTGCTGGCTTAATAATATCATCATACACGTGAGCAAAATGTCCTTTCTCATACCCTTCACAATCAGCGATAGGCATAATAACAAAACAATCTTTATTTTCTTCTTTAGCCATAACATTATAATTTACCTTCAAAAATACGCAATTTAATTGAATGAACCTAAGAATATTAAAGTAAAGTATTTATGGTATGTATATATTGTATACGCCATCCAATAACAATAGTTTTCGAATATGGTTGATACTTCTAAAATCATAATATATGTATATCATATTATGATAATAATAGAGAACGCATTTTCTTCCACATAAATTCATTAACAACTCTTACATTTAGTGATATTGAAGCAATCAACTTTTTTCTTCCAAGCTATGTAAATGAAGGTAAACTGAATACTCATCATCATTTTTTATATTCAGCTATGGCGATTATAAACGATATTACTAAAGTGAGTATAACAAATGGAATCAGGACATTTTAAACATAATGAGTTTTACAATGCTATAAATAAAAAAGCTACTGTCATAGTGCCAAAATGACAGCAGCTTTGATAATGCTTACCCTTTGTTGAAGCAAGTTAGAGTAGGAATAAATACAAAAGTAAGTTATTTAAGTTGGTTTGGATGCCCATCTGTATTGTATGATGCCCAATTAATAACCTGTGATACCATAATGGCATCATCTTTATCAATATAATTTTGAAAATGATTACGTACCGTTTCTGCTGTAATATTATCTTGGAGCTTAAAGCACCAAGTAGATTCAAGGATACGAACGGCATTAAGTTTATTCAACTCATCATACAAAGTTTTGTAATCTCTGCGATTGCGCAAATCATATGTTAAAAAGAATAATTTCATAAAAATCAATATTTGTTGCAGTATCAAATGTTAGTTACCCTTTTATTCGGAGGATGAAGCTCCGCCATCTTAGTTGCAGAAAGATAGATTAAGCTGCCGTTATATCGTTTAGGATTTTAAGCAAAACGGTATGCCGATGACACCAAATCTAATATCAACAAATGTTAGACCAGTTTGCAAACTGACATAACGTCATATTTTTATCATAAAATTTCTACAGATTAACAAATAAGATTAGTCTATATTATTATTCCACTTGTTTTATGTTACTTATTAATGAATTCTTCGTACTATTAATTTATCCATATCCTCAGAAATCTTATCATCTGTAACTTTTGCGTATCCTTGTGTAGTTCTGATATTTGTATGTCCCATCATCTTTGATATGCTTTCCATAGGAACTCCGGCAGAGACCATCATGGTACCAAAAGTGTGACGACTTTGATGGTATGACAAGTTATGCTTGAACTGAAGCGAAAATCCCAATTCATGTATCTCAAACCAAATCATACTCCGTATGGGTAACGGGAAAATGGGCTGACTATCATCTGTCGTATTATACAAGGAAATTATCTGCTCAGCTACCGGGTGCAATGGTATAAATGACTCAACGCTTGTTTTCTTGCGGTATGTTCTGATATATTTCCGTCCTTCTGCAGTTGTACCTATATGATGCGGATAGAGATTGCGTACATCAACATAAGCCAAACCGCAAAAACATGAAAATATAAAGGTTCTTCTTGCAAGTTCCTGTAGTGGATCCGGTTTTGGGTGGCTCATTATCTCCTGAAGCTGGTTCTTGCTTATATACATGAGCTTTGTTGGTGCCTTCTTTTCATATTTTATATCATCCAAAGGATTATATCTCAAGATTCCATTGTCAACGGCAAGATAAACCAGACGTTTCAGCCAGCAAAGACAATGGTTACGGTATGATGGCTTATGAGGGTAATTTGTTTTCAGATACAAAATGAAATTGGTGCCGAATTCTTCGGTAATATCTGTAAAAAGCATGTCCTCCTTGCCCAGAGAACGGATGTATTCCCCCAGATAGTAATGATACATTTTTGATTGCCTGTAACTGGAGGTTGAATCTATTTGAATGGAACGGATTTTCAGATTTTCCCGTTCCACCTCTCCTGCCTGTAATATGTACTTCGGGATGTCGACCGCTCCTGTCATGGCTGTTTTCAGCAGCTCTGCACTGATGACACCGTTTACTTTCAACAGTTCAGCATAAGTTTCATCAATTCGTTTTTTATACTCGCAAAGCATCCCGTTCAGTCTGTTGTTCTTGACTTCCCCTTTCTTGCTGTTCCACTCTTCCGGCTGACAATACAACCCGGTCGATAATACAACAGCCTTTCCGTCTATTGTAATACGGCACATAATTGATGTGGTCCCGTCTGATTTGACTTTACTTCGGTTTATATAATACAGTTGCTTATATGTACTTCTCATGATTCTTTCATTTTTGGTTTATAATACCAGTTTCATATCACTCATTGCCTCGATGAATTTGTCCATATCCTCGAAAAGTTTTTTAGGAGTTACCCTTGCATAAAGCTGGGTAGTTGTCAGATTGGTATGACCAAGCATTTTGCTGATTGTTTCAATAGGAACACCAGCCTCAAGGGTTATCAGACTTCCGAAGGTATGCCTTCCCATATGATAGACCAAATCACAGCTTATACCAGCCAGATCCCGCAAACCTTTCATGTGGCGTCTCATATTGGGGTGGTGTATCATAGGGAAAAGCTCTTTCCTGTCATCCGAACGATATTTTTCTATAAGAGAGATAGCCTCCGGCAGCAATTTGACGCGGGCCAGATATTCATTCTTCTTTCTCAGGTACTTTAACCATAAGTCACCTTTATCGTCCTTGTATATATTATCTCTAGTGATTGAAACTGCATCCGCATACGGAACTCCTGTATAACAGGCAAAGAGAAACAAATCTCTGGCTATATTATGAGTGATTCTTTCCGGTGGTATCACAACATCACGAATCTTTTCAAAATCCTCACGACTCAAAGCCCGTGGTGGTTTCCGGTTCTCTTGGGGTAGTTTGAAATTCACAAAATAACGCTTCTCCGCATGTCCTTCCTTGAATGCCATCCGGCAGATTTTCTTCAGGATTGCCAGATAATGTCTTGCTGTATCTACCGCAAGTCCTTTGTCCTTCAGTATATAATCCTGAAACTCCCATGGGATGTGTTCATTCAACTGTCCAAAAGCAACATCACTTGTCTTGAATCGTTTTTGAATAAATTCGCCAAGATACCTGCGGGTGTAAATGTATGTTGACATGGAGCTTTTAGCTACATCAATACCGATTCTTGAGCGCATATCCTCTATATGCATATCAAGCCGTTTCAACAGAGTCATCTGGGTTTCTACACTTCCCTGTAAAAGCTCTTTTACGGCAGTCGCGTCAAAATCAGTCTTACGTTCAACAAGTGAATCAAATGCAGAATTGACAGAAAGTAAGAGACGATCAATTTTTGCATTAATATCAACTGCTTCTTTACTCTTTCCATTCAGTCGGCTTTCTCTTGGATTCCATAACTCTGGAGTACATGACAGTTTACAACTGAATTGCGCCATCGTGTTGTTCACCGTTATTCGCCCCATTATCGGAGCCTTCCCAAATTTGTCTAGACCGCTCTTTTTCAGGTAGAGCAACATCTTGAATTTTTCTACTTTCATACGCTTATTTTTTAATGGCAAAATTACCTATTTTATAAGCGTTCTTTGATATGCAAAATATTGACATACAGTGAATAATAGGCTCTGTGACAGTTTCTTTATTGTTCAGTCTGTTACCTATTCGGCTCAGGTAACTGGGCAGCTAACATTCTGGTAACTGAACACCTGCAATATCCTGTCCATTTTTGCTTTCCAATATCTCAGCAAAAAACAGAACTTTTGCTCATATTCAACCAATTACGTTTTCCTTTCTCATCCCTTCATCTGCTTGCTTCCTATATTCTGTTCCACTGCTTTAGGCACACGTATGCTACACTACAGATCGCAGCCGGTACGGACATCTTCACAGTGTCAAAAATGCTTACTCATAAGAATGTTGCAACAACACAAATCTATGCTGAATTAGTGAGTGAAAAGAAAAGAGAAACTGTCGATAAGATATCACTAAAGTAATATGCAATAAAATTGCATATCTGAAATAAACATGCAATAGTGATCAAAAGTTTTTATATGTATAGCCGTTGGGAAAATCGGAATTTCCCAACGGCTTTTTCATTTATGTAACAATACAAAATACAGTTAAAAATGTAAATTTTCTTTGTTCGTTTTTTTATAAGTATGATTGGCAATTTCACGAAGTATGATACTTATATTATATTAAAAACCAGACATTTTGTAATCATTTCCTTTAATTTCTGATACTTCAAAAATATATTTGCATCAAAATCAATAACAAAAAATCATTAATTATGAAAAGATTAAATTTATTCCATTTTGCTGTAATATATGTAACTGCAATATGTTCAATTACCTCAATTCCCAGATATCTGATATTGAAAGGGAACTCTCCACATAGTCTGGACCTTGTATTATACTCACTCTTCACTACCCTACTTTTTATTACAATCATATTTATGATTGAAACAGCTTACTGTAAATATATTGTACCTACAATATGTAATCTTATTGATGTAGTACAAGATCAAAGAAGTAGAAGGGTTACCAAAATAAAGGGAAATACGAAAAGGAATGGTAGACTATCCATAAAACTATTTCATAAAACCATTGATGATAATAAAGAAAAGACAGATAATTCTATATTGTACTCTCATGAGGAAGAAGTAAGATTAGATAGAGAACGTATCAAAAAAGAAAAAGATGATACTATAAAAGAAGTCATGTCTTATTTTGAAGCTACTTTCAAAGATATACTGACAAGCAATGAAATGAGTGTCATGAAAGAAAATATTATGGCCTTAAACAATAAAACAGAAATAAAGACAGCTGTATCACGTCGTTTGAATGGAGTTACATCAAAAGATCTATACCATTTAGCTAGAAATATCGGAAAGCGGTTAGGATGCTCAAACATGCAAATAGCACATTTCATCAAAAAAAGTTTTCAGCTCATGCTTGAAGATACAGAGATACTGACCATTTCCAGCAAACTCACCTGTAATGAAGGACGGTTTACGATAAAAATTATCCCTATCGGAACACCGCTCGTTGCACAGTCTCTTCCCATTTCAAAAGATTAATAAAGAAAAAACATTACTATCCATTGGTTAACTTATAATCCACCAGTTAACCAATAATACACCATCTTTCTTTGCTGAAAATCAATTTAAAATGATGAAGATGAAATTAAATTTCGAGGAATTACCTCAAGCCACAGCTTTTCTATTGGAGAAGGTGGAAGAACTGACGATTTCTATTAATGAGATGAAGCAGTTATTAAAGAGACAGACAGCAGCAAAGGAAGAAATGATTGGTATTAACGAGGCTTGTGAGATACTCAGTCTGGCTAAGCCAACGGTTTATGCTCTTGTTCAGGCAAATAAAATTCCCTATTATCAACCTGGGAAAATGCTTAAATTCAAACGTACAGAACTTATGGAATGGATGGAAAAAAGCAGGAAAAAACCGATTGACAAAGAGAGCCTATACAAAGAGATACAAAAAGGAGTAAAACATAAACCAAAATCAGGATGGGAGGAATTTTAGATATGGGAAAAATTGAAATGACAGATGAATACGTAAGAGTTGGTACCACACTCTATAAAATAGTTTTTCAGCCTCTTATTAATGGCACATTTGCCAAGCGTAGAGTCCCTTGGAGTATGGGGACTTTACGTTATGATCATGGGAAAGACTTCATAGCAAGTGTTCCTAAATACGATGGTTTCTGTACAGTTCCAAGTCACGTAGATTATAAGAGGAATATTGGCTCGTTCCTTAATCTGTATGAGCCGATTACCCATACCCCACAAAAAGGGAAGTTCCCACATATACAAGAACTTATTCTTCATATTTTCGGAGAACATTATGAGTTAGGTATGGATTACTTTCAGCTTCTTTATCTCAATCCAGTACAGAAACTACCAATTCTACTTTTGGTTTCTCAGGAAAGAAACACCGGTAAAAGTACTTTCCTGAATTTTCTGAAAGCAATCTTTCAGGATAATGTCACATTTAACACCAACGAAGACTTTCGTAGCCAGTTCAATGCTGATTGGGCCGGCAAATTACTCATTGGAGTTGACGAAGTGTTGCTTAACCGTAGAGAGGATTCTGAACGATTAAAGAATCTAAGTACAGCAAGTGTATACAAGATTGAAGCAAAGGGTAAAGACCGCTGTGAAGTGCAATTTTTTGGTAAATTCATCATGTGTTCCAATAATGAAGATACTCCTGTTCTTATAGAACCGGGAGAAACACGTTATTGGGTGCGAAAAATTAATCCTCTCAAAAATGATGATACGAGTTTTCTTCAAAAACTAATCACGGAAATTCCAGCATTTCTTTACTTTCTTCAACACCGTCAACTTACTACGGACAAAGAAAGTAGAATGTGGTTCAGTCCGCAACTGATACATACGCCAGCTCTCGACAGGATTATCAATTGTAGCAGGAATCATACAGAAATAGACCTCGCTGAAATCTGCTTAAATATCATGGATACCATGAGCCAGGATAAATTGACTTTCTGTATTAATGACATTCAACAGTTATTAATGCTTAGTAATATCAAGGTTGAAACCTATCAAATTCGAAACATTTTAAAAAGGAACTGGAAACTTACACCAACTGACAATTCTCTTGCTTATTCAACCTTTATAAAAAACTTCCCTCCAGGCCCTCCGTATCGGGAAGAAAAGAAAACTGGCCGCTACTATACCATTACAAAAGAATTTCTTAGAAAATTCTGATGATTTGATGAAATGATGAATATTGTTATTAAACAAAAGGGAATGAATGATTTATAATTCATCAAATTTTCATCATAATTCAGAAAAAAGACTCAATACTTCCTTATTTGAGGAATTGAGTCTTTTTTCTTCCCTATTATTTAAATAAATCCTTAAAATTTTTTCCTACGAACAGGACTTCTTTATTAATCGCATTTTTTAGTATTGCCTTTGTTATATTTTGTGCATCAATTTTAAATTGTTTTATTTCTGTATGATTTTCGTACTCAAATTTCACTTCTTTAATCTTAATATCTCCCCATTCTGTTTTTACATAAGCATCCTCAAAAGGATAAACATAGCCATCATCTTGTTTGGATTTTTTCGGCAACTCATCTTCCAATTTCCGTATATCTACAATAATCTTACCTTCAGAATTCCTAATTTTATCCTCCTTAGTAGTTAAAGGAATATGGGTAGCATTAATCCATTTATCACAAACAGGAAAACTGAGCCAATCTAATCGTTGCTTATATGATTGAATATTTAAATCATATTTTTTAGCCCAATCTTCATCAATAAGAAAAAGTCTATGTCTAACAGAACAGTCAATAGTTAATGTGGTTTCAGCAACAATAGCCTCTCCTTCTTCTGGTTCTCTTAATTCCATTAAATCAATTCCGTAATGCTCACCAAACTTCTTTGCCCCCTCTTGATAACCCTTCTTGGTAACCATAATGCCTTTTACTTCTTCCAAGTCATAAAGGACACCAAAAAAGTCTCTCACTTTACCAATAGATACTGTATGGTTATAATTCTTACATTCTATTGCAATCTTAAATGTAGTATTATCATATTGATACTCCCAGTACACATCTATTTGATGCCTCTGGCCTGACTTTCCTACCAATTTTACATTATGCTTTACATCTATATTTTTTACAGATTGATTTTTTAATATTTCATTATAAATTTCCTGGGTAAATTTTTCATATTCAGCACCTTCATTCATAATTTTCAATTTAAAATTTACTAACACACCGACATTTTCTTTCATATCCTCGTCTGAAGCATATACAAATATATATTATTTATAGAACAATATTGAAGTAATTCGCAATTTTCATTGCAAATACTTTTAGTTTATGGTTCCAATCTTTAAACTGTTTTATTATCTTTGCATATATGAGTAATAACATCCTTATGGAAAAAGATATAAACCGAATAAAAGTTGTTCTTGTGGAAAGAAAACGAACCAATAAATGGTTAGCCCAACAATTAGGGAAAGACCCTGCTACGGTTTCCAAATGGTGTACTAATACATCACAGCCCGGTTTGGAAACTCTATTACAAATTGCAGAAGTCTTAGATGTAGATATTAAAGAGCTTCTTAATTCTTCAAAGTGATTGTAATAAGTTCAGAAAAGATTCCAATATGATAAACTTGACTAAATACATAAATAAGGATTCCAGACATAAATTATTATTTATGCCTTTTTCTTCCATGATAGTACCATATATTAATATTGGACAAGAATTATCCAAAGCAATAGAATCTAATATAGACAACAAAAGATTGTCATTAATTGCAGACGATGCTCTTGAGAAAATAATCAGTAGCAATATTGTAAACGATAAAGATATCGGTAAATACATAGCTATTAAAAATATTGGAATTCTTTTTGAACCAGCTTTGAAATTCAATTTAAGAGCCAAAATAGATTCCTGGGCAAAATCCTTTATCCTTATAATAGATTCAAATGAAGGGACTGTTATAAACAATATCTTTTATTTGGCAGGAGATTTAAAAAGCTCATACTCAATAAACCTAACTGAAATTTCGAATAAAACAATTTACAATGAAATATAGCGACCTTATACAATTCGATCCTATTGACGAGATTATCAAGTTCGGACAACTTGATAACGAAGATTATCGTGAGAAACTGGTAAAGAACTTTGTTTGTTCTCAGACATTTGAAAATTATATTATTCCACAGATTTGTGGTAAATTGGATCTGAACTCAACAACAGAGACTAAAGGAATTCAGATTGTAGGTAATTATGGTACCGGTAAATCTCATTTGATGTCTTTGTTTTCCATTATAGCTGAAAATGCAGACTATCTTGACCTGGTTCAAAGCGAAAAAGCAAAAGAATGGTTAAAGACAATAGCCGGAAAGTATAAGGTATATCGTTTTGAATTAGGCAATAACCAAGAATTATGGGAAGTAATAACTTTCAAGATTGATGCTGCACTAGAAGAATGGGGGGTAGATTATCGCATATCGGATGATGACAGTCCTCGCTCCTATTCTGAGAAATTAGAGTTAATGCTGGCAGCTTTTGAAGAAGTCTATCCAGACAAAGGCTTTATGCTGGTAGTAGATGAGATGCTGGCATACCTGAAAGGAAGAAGCGAACCTGCTAAATTAAACAGAGATCTTCAAGTGCTACAAGCTCTTGGACAGATGAGCGACCGTACCCATTTCCGTATGGTTTTCGGTGTACAGGAACTGATTTACCGTTCTCCTGAATTCCAGTTTGCAAAAGATATGCTTGGACGAGTAAATGAAAGATATGTCGATTTGACTATTCAAAAGGAAGATGTACAATTCATTGTGCAGCAACGACTGTTGCAGAAAAACGAGCACCAGAAGGCACAGATACGTAAACATCTTTCCCAGTTCACTACTATGTTTCCACACATGAACAACAATCTGGGAACATACGTAAACCTATTCCCTGTCCATCCGTCATATTTTGAAAATTTCTCACTCATTCGAATAGGTAAAAGTCAGCGCGAAGTCCTGAAGACCCTTTCAAAAAAGTTCAGTACTATCATAAACGACGATGTTCCGACAGACAAACCCGGTCTCATCTGTTATGATTCCTATTGGCAAGATATGCAAGGAAATGTAGATTTGAATGCCGACCCTGATGTAAGTAAAGTTAGTTCTATCACAGCACTGATTGATCAAAAGATAGAAGAAAACTTCACCCGAGGCCTTGCTCCTAAGAAAGTATTGGCTCACAGAATTGTTTCAGCGGCTGCCATAAAAATATTACAGGCTGATTTAAGCCATCCCAACGGGGTTTCTGCCGAGACATTGGCAAATGATTTATGCCATGTAGATATTACATGCGAAAATTTTGACACATTAGTTGATGTTGTGTTCACATATGTGCTTGATTCTATCGTTTCGGCAACTATCGGACAGTATTTTGTTAAAGGAGAAAATAACGAATATCATATTCGTATAGAAGGTGGTGTAAACTACGAACAGAAAGTCAAAGACTATGCTGCACAAATGGGTGATGGCCAGAAAGATGAATATTTCTATATGTTCCTTTCAGAAGTTCTTCCAGTTGAGGGTGAAACATATCGCAGAAACTTCAGAATATGGGAACATCATATAGAATGGCAATCACATAAATGTAGTAGAACAGGGTATATTTTTATGGGTAACCCCAATGAGCGTTCTACAACTCAGCCACAACAACATTTCTACATATTCTTCATGCCGATTTTTGACACGAGCAATTCTTCAAGACCTGCAGAAAAGGATAGTGTTTATTTTCTGATGAATGATTTAAGCGAAGAGCTGAAACAAAAGATTGTGTTGTATGGTTCTGCCCTCTCGCAAGAAGGTAGTGCAAGCACAGATGAAAAGCCTCGTTACAAACAGTTGCGCGAGAAATATTACAAGGAAGCCAGAAATATGTTCAACAACGAGTTCCTGGCTAAAACCATGGTAGAATATATAGGCGACAAGCATCCTATGCAAGGTATGCCTGGCGCACAAGCTGATTCCAAAATCGATGCAGTAAGTGCCGTCACGTCGTATATCATGGAAAAACAATTTGAACTAGAAAATCCTCATTACCCTAAGTTCTCAGCTTTGCAGCAACCTCTTACCAATGAAAACAGAGAGAACCTCTTACGCTCGGCCCGTGCTAAAATTGCATCACCAACCACGATAAACAGGAATGGTGAAGCGATCTTGATGGGACTTGGATTATGGGAAAACGGAAGGCTTAGTACCGAACATTCTGAGTATGCCCGAAGTATAAAAAACAAGCTTGAAGCCAAAGGAGGACAAGTTTTGAATCGGGATGAAATTCTGGAAGTTTTCTATGCTGACACGCATGAATATATCTCGATTGATTATCATATCGAAGCTGATCTTGAAATGCTTGTACTTGCAACGATGGCAGCACTCGGCGAGATTGAAATCGTATTGCAAGGAGGAAGCCGAATTAATGCCGGCAATATATCAGACATAAGTAAACTCAATCCACAGGATTGCTATACATTCTCCAATGTATGTCCGCCTAAGGGAATAAACATCCCTCTTGTAAGGGAAATATGTTTAGGCATACTGGGTGTGGACCGTACAAACGAGCTTGATAATCCCAATAGCAGTATCTTTGCTGATTTACTGGCAAAAGCTTCAGAATTGGAGAATATCATAGTAACACTTCAGCATAAGATTCAAGGAGGATATTATTTTCTCAACGATATAGAAATCATTTCAGAAGATGATGCCCGCAATTTTGATGTAGAATTGGTTCGTTTGAAAGGTATTTGTAATCACATGCAGCGCTACAACACCAAAGCCAAGATGTGCAATATCAGCTGGACGACAGACGCTGTAAAAACGGCCATGACCGAAACCCGCAGCAAAGTGTTTGAAACTTTGGATTTGATGAAGGAACTGGATGGATTCAGAGATTTGGTTTCATATCTGCGCATTGCTCTATCAAATGTAAATGATAATGATTTGAAAACAGAAATAACCTCTTCCATTGACGGAATCAAAGAAGTAATAAACAAAGGGAAACAAGCAAGAGATGCTTACAAACTGAAACTGGAAGCACTCAAAGACAGGTATGCGACATGGTATATGGAAGCTTATCTGAAAGCTCATATAAGCGAAATAGATTATGGAAAGAAAAGTGCGGTAATGCTAAGCACCGAGAAACAACTGTGCGACATCATAAAGAATGCTTCATTCATCAATCCTTCAAGATATGACAACTGGTTGAGGAAGATGAATCTACTGAAGGTAGTAAATTCTTCAGTCAACAAGAATGCGATTCTTTCTGTGCCTACATCTGTAGATGGCTTTAATCCAGCTATGCAAAAAGATGAATTGCCGGAACTGGAAGACTTAAAAGATGAATTGAAAGAAATCTATGCGGAATATGAGCAAGGCTTTCATGATGCGTTGGAAGACCCTACCATTCTGAGAAATAAGGAAATGCTTACTCAGGAAGAGAAATCTACCATACAACAGTTTATTGACGGAAACATTTCTCTGAATCCGCAATATGCACGCATATTGATTGATATTATCAACAAGCTCCAGAGGAGTTTTACAAAGGTAGAAATCAATCATAACGAGATGCTTAAAATATTCTCCCGTCCTATGACTAAACAGCAGGCTCTTGATGCCTTGGCAGCATATATTGATAATCAGAGCAGAGGACATAAGCCGGAGGATATTCGAATAATCGTAAAATAAATAAACAGATTTAAATGAGTTCAAAAGATATAAGCCCAAGATTGTTTCTTGATGATGAATTTGAAGAAACAAAGATTGTACCAGATAAAGTTGTTTGCTTAGGTATGGAGTTCCCAAGCGAAGATGCCCGTCGTGAGTATTTTCGTGCAGAGCTTCGCAAAAAACTGCCGGAGTTGAAACAAATCGAAGGTTTCCCCATTGGAGAGGATGATGATATAATCAATCTCTCCGATCCTCCTTATTATACGGCTTGCCCCAATCCTTGGCTAAATGATTTTATCGAAGAATGGGAAAAGGAAAAAGTTGAATTGGAAAAAGAAGGGAAACGTAAAGCAAATTTTGAGGTAAAAACTCCATACGCAGCTGACGTCAGTGAAGGAAAAAATAACCCGATTTATATGGCTCATGCCTACCATACAAAGGTACCACATCCTGCAATAATGCGTTATATATTACATTACACGCAACCTGGCGATATTGTATTCGATGGTTTTTGTGGCACTGGAATGACCGGTGTTGCAGCACAGTTATGTGGTTCAGAGAATGATGTAAAGGCTTTAAAAGAAGAAAATGCCCAGATTGGAGTCAGACACGGTATCTGTTCTGACTTATCTCCTATAGCCTCTTTAATAGCAGCTACATATAATCTAAAATTCGACCCAAAAACTTTTGAAAGAAAAGCATTAGGAATTCTAGAACAAGTAGAAAAAGAACTTGGATGGATGTATGAAACTGAGGTAGATGGTAAAAAAGCCAAAATTAATTATACAATATGGAGTGATGTTTTTGTTTGCCCATCTTGCGGAAATGAGATTGTTTTATGGGACGAAGCTGTTGATTTAGATAAAGAAATAATGAAAGATTCTTTCCCATGTCCCCATTGTGGTAATACTTGTTCCAAGAAGAATATGGAAAAAGCATGGGAAACTTCATTTGATTCGTTATTGAATAAAACAGTTACATTGAATAAAAAAGTTCCAGTAAGGGTTAATTATACTTTATCTGGCAAAAGAGGAGAAAAAGATGTTGATTCCTATGATATAGACTTAATAAGAAAAATAGAAAATATAAACCTATCTGAAATTAGTACATATAAACTACAGGAAGGATATAACACTGCACAGCCAATAAGAAGTAATGGGATTACTCATACACATCAATTCTATACAAAAAGAAATTTTATTTACTTAAATAAAATCTATGAACTGACAAAATGTAATCCAATAATAACGATCTGGTTTACATCAATTATTCAAAACTCATCAAAGATGTACAAGTTCAGGCTTGATAGAAAAGGTGGAATTGTAAATGGAACTCTTTTTATTCCTTCATTAAACATTGAGCAAAATATTGTAAAGCTACTACATTCTAAAATTCAAGATATAAAAAATACATTTTACAACAATAGGGATAATTCTGTAATTTCTATTTTGTCTGCAACACAATTATCAACTATAAGGAATTCATCTATCGATTATATTTTTACGGATCCACCATTCGGAGGAAACATTATGTATTCAGAATTAAGTTCTATTTGGGAAAGTTGGATTAAAGTTGTAACAAATAATAAAGAAGAAGCTATAATAAATAATGTACAACATAAAACACTCTTTGAATATCAAACTTTAATGAATCAATCATTTAAAGAATATTATAGAGTACTAAAACCAGGTAAATGGTTAACGATAGAATTCAGTAATACCAGTGCATCAGTATGGAATTCCATACAGAATGCATTGCAAGGAGTTGGATTTGTGGTTGTGAATGTGGCAGCTTTAGATAAAAAACAAGGATCATTCAAAGCTGTAACTACCACTACTGCAGTAAAGCAAGACTTAGTAATTACCTGCTATAAACCTTCTGATGCCATAATAGAGAAATTTGAAAAATCTGAAGATAAGGCCAAAACAGCTATGGACTTTATCGAAGAACTACTTGTACATTTACCTGTACATTTAAGCAAAGGAGAATCTACAACAGCTGTAATTGAACGTAGCCCTAAGATATTATTCGACAGACTTATATCCTACTATGTACAAAAAGGATATGCCATCCCTATGGATGCCCAAGAGTTTCAAAAGCAGCTCAGAGAACGATTCATAGAAAGAGACGGTATGTTCTTCACAGCATCACAAGCAATTGAATATGAGCAAAAGAAAGAAAAATGTTCTGGTTTTGTACCAATGGCACTATTCATCAGCAGTGAAGCAGAAGGTATAGAATGGTTAAAAAGAGAACTCCAAAACCCGCAGACATATTCAGACTTGCAACCAGAATGGATGAAGAATATGCTTCCTCCTAAAAAAGGAGACGTTCTTCCAGAACTAATGTCAATCCTTGAAGAAAATTTCATCAAGGATGAAGAAGGAAATTGGCGTAATCCGGACCCTGAAAAGGCAGCCGACCTTGAAATAATCCGAAATCGCAGAATGATGAAGGAATTCAATATGTATCTGGAACAGGCCCAAAAACCGAAAGCTAAGAGAATGAAAGATACCCGTCTGGAAGTATTGCGATATGGTTTCAAAGAATGCTACAAGCAGAAGAACTATCAGGCTATAGTAACCGTTGGTGACCATATTTTGGAATCACTTCTACAGGAAGACGAAGTTCTATTGCAGTACTATGACATTGCTTCATCAAGGGTATAAAATATAATAATCAAAGCAAAAATGACATCTGACATAAAAAGACATATAAAGGAATTGATTAGTGGTTCCGAAAACTCGGAGGTTGAATTCAAATCAGCAAAAGGAGGATTGCCGGAAAGCTTCTGGGAAACATTTTCTGCATTTGCCAATACAAACGGTGGAATCATCGTATTAGGTATAAAGGAAAAGAATGGAATATTCATGCCCGACGGTCTTAACAAGCAGCAAATTGATACATATAAGAAACGTTTCTGGGACTGTGCACACAACAAAGAAAAAGTAAGTGCAACAATGCTTGCCGAACGTGATGTGTATGAAACAGACATCGATGGAAATTTTGTTCTCTTATTCAGAATACCAAGAGCATCGTATGATATCCGACCGGTATATCTTACAAGAAATCCTTTTGGAAATACTTTTAAGAGAAACCATGAAGGAGATTATCACTGTACTGATTCAGAAATTCGTCAGATGTTTGCTGATGCTCACCATGCAACTTTACCTTTCGACAATCAGATATTACCGAACTATTCGATGAATGATATTGATGCCGCTACATTAAAAGGGTATCGCCAACGGTTTATGCTCCGCAAAGACAATCATCCGTGGAACGAATTGGACGATTTTAATTTCTTATGCAAAATCGGAGCATATCGTGTGGATAGAGAAAACGGCCAGGAGGGATTCACTCGCGCCGGTATTCTGATGTTTGGTAAAACAGAAAGCATTACAGACCAGGCTTGCTGTCCATGGTACTTCGTAGATTATCAGGAAAAACTAAGTAATAACACCAATGAAAGGTGGTCGGACAGAATATATGCAGACGGTTCTTGGAATGCTAACCTCTATCAATTTTTCTTCAAGGTATATAACAAACTGGCACAAACACTGCCTGCTCCATTCTTATTAAACGGTATAGAAAGAACAGAAGAGACATCTGCACATATTGCAATTAGAGAGGCTTTGGTAAATTGTATAGTCCATTGTAATTATGCAGAACAAGGTAACATTCTTATTGTTAGAGAGAAGGACAAAATAACATTCAGGAATCCGGGAAGAATGCTCATTTCTGTAGATGACTTTTATGTAGGAAGTCAGAGTGTTTGCCGTAATCCTATTATTCAGAAGTTCTTTATTCAATTAGGTTATGGAGAAAAAGCTGGCAGTGGTGCTGACTATATAGTAAAAGGAGCTATTGATAACAAATGGCATATTCCTGCTCTTGTAGAACATGTTCAACCTGATACTGTATCATTATATCTTTATCTTAATGATGCTAATGATACAAGCTATGATGCTAATGATACAAGCTATGATGCTAATGATACAAGCCATGATGCTAATGATACAAGCCATGATGCTAATGATACAAGCCATGATGCTAATGATACAAGCTCTAATGAACCCAATCAACGTCTAAATAAAAAGAAACTAATAAATATGGTTCTTGAATTATGTGAAGATTGGATTACAATAGATGAAATATCAGAAAAAACAGGTAAAAGCCGTCAATATTTAAGAGGAAGGATTATACCAGAGATGCTGAAGCTTGGCCTATTGGAGAAACAATACCCTGATGCATCAACCAGTCCAAATCAAAAGTACAGAAAGAAACAATGAAATACAATGGCAAGAGTGTTGAAATAATAGGCAGCAAGACTTTATTTGGAAAGGATACAGTATGGATTCATATTCTTGAGGACAACACCTTTGTACAAGTTTTGCGTTCTGACCTTGAAGATGATATAACTGATGATAAGAAAATCGGTATGTCATACGTTCGTTATGTAGCCATAGCTGCACGAATAAAAGAGGAAATGGCACAAAAAAGATTACTTGCTCCATACGAAAGTAGTCTGATACCACTTCCTCATCAGATTTTAGTACTGGAAAAGGTAATGCAAGGCATACAGACAAGATTTCTTCTGGCTGATGAGGTAGGTATGGGAAAGACTATTGAAGCAGGTCTTATCATAAAAGAAAAGAAATTAAGAGGTGAGCTGAAACGAATCTTGCTTGTTGTTCCCAAGTCGGCAATGCTTCAATGGCAACAAGAGCTCAAGGAGCATTTCAATGAAAGCTTCTACATATATGACAGTGAATTCATTTCCGGTATGGCTCGTACATTCGCGAGTTTTGAGGCCGAAGAAGAGTTAAACTTTTGGAAGCAGCATAATCAGATTATCGTCTCTACAGATGCCCTAAAGCCATTGATAGTAAGACAGGGATGGACTCAGGATAAAATAGATGAATACAACAAGTACCGTCTTGAGGCTGTGGTAAATGCAGATTTTGATATGCTTATCTTGGATGAAGCCCATCGTATGGGTGGTTCTACTGCATTAGTGTCAAGATATCAAATGGCAGAAACCTTATGTAACTCTGTTCCAAATGTCCTATTACTTTCAGCAACTCCACATCGCGGTAAAAGTGATCATTTCAGAAGAGTACTTCAATTAATTGATTCGGATGCTTTTACTGGGGAGGGCACGCCAAGTATTCAAGAAATTGAGCCATACATAATGCGTTCTGAAAAACGTAATGCCGTAGACTATGATGGCAAAAAGTTATTCCAACCCAGAAATACAGTAAGAATCAATGTAAATCTTGATAATGACCAACATAGATTACAAATTGCTCTTTATAAGCATGTAACTGAATACGTACGCTATTGTTTTGGAAAAGCTAAGCACGGCAACAGAAATGCAACTGGTCTTGTAATGGTCATGATGCAAAAACTGGCCAGTAGTAGTACCGCTGCCATACTGTCTGCCATGCAGACCAGATTATGGCGTTTGCAGAACGGCTGTGTAGATGACATCAGTAATTATGATGAAGAAGAAACGGTAGATTTTGAGGATTTGAACACTGAAGATTATTCTGTGGAATATCCGAATGCAAACTATATTAATGAAGAAACTGCTTTAGCAGAACTTATTGCCGAAGCTCAGAACTGCCTTGCATACGAACAGGATGCAAAAACTACAGCATTGATTCAGAACATCTATTCTCTGCAAGACAAATATAATGATTCAAAGCTTAAGATTCTGGTATTTACTGAATTCAGAAAAACACAAGCCTATCTTACCGAACAACTGGAAAAGGCTGGATTTACCACAGTTGGCATAAATGGCAGCATGGACTTGCAAGAGCGACAGAAAGCATTAATAAAATTTAAAAACAATGCTCAGGTCATGATTGCAACAGATGCTGCAGGCGAATCTCTGAACATGCAGTTTTGTAATATCGTGTTCAACTATGATTTACCGTGGAATCCTATGGCTATAGAACAGAGGATAGGACGTGTGGACCGTATTGGACAAAAGCATCCTGTCATTGCATATAATATGTTGACAAACAACTCTGTAGACACCCGAGTTTATGAGATTATTGTAGAAAAACTTGATGCCATACTGAATGAACTGGGAATTGATAAAAGTGGAGATGTGCTGGATTCTACAATAAACATGAAAGATGTAAATCATCTCTACCTTCAATCATTACTCGACCCTAAAAGATTTGAATTTGCAAGTGAGAGTTGGTTATATGAGATACGGCAAAAATTACACGATTATAAGGCCACAGAAGGTTTGCTGCCAGCTTTCTCTGAACAAGATATTGTGAAAGAAAGTGCAGGAGAGGTAAAATACAGCCCTCTTCCAGTTTGGCTTGAAGAGCTGCTGGACCTTTATGCCATAAGTGAAAACGGAAAAATAAACAAGTTACTTACAGGTGTAACTGAATATGAAATAAACGGACAGAAGATAAACGCATGTTTTGATTCTTCATCAATAGGGTTTAATCCTGAATGTGAACATTTAACCTTGCAGCATCCTTATATTAAGCGTTTGCTCGATGGTATTGACGGGAATAGCCAAAAGAAAATTCCGGTTATCACATCACACGATGGAAATGACATTAATGGTTTCCTCACTGTTTGGAAAATATCTGCTAAGAACAATTATGAAACTAAAACAACCTACAGTGCTCAATTTGTGGCAGATAATGGCAAAGTTTACGTTCCATACGGCAATGATGTTTGGAACAGACTTGTACAAACCAAAGATGCATTTGAATATTGTGGTGAAATACCTTATAATTTGGATTTTGACAATAATTCCATTCTACAGAATAATCTACATGCAGTGTTTCACAGGATGGAATGTGAAATAGAAAATAATCTTAAAAGCATATTTGAAAAGAAGGTTAGAGCAATAGATTATTCTGAACAAAGAATTAGCAAAATTGGTATTAGCAATATAAGAAATTCCAAACTGAAAAGGCTAAAAGAAGAAAGAAAAAATTGGCAAGCCGCATTCGAAAAATCAAAAAGTATTATCCCAGATGTAACAATTATTTTGACAGTTAGAGTAAATGGATAGTTTTATACAAAGAATAATAGATAGCATCACATCCGAAACACATCTGATTAGTGTCGTTAACAATCCGGATGGTTTCTTAAGCAGACCTGATACACAAGAGAAAATACTCAAAGAGTCAGGTTTGCTCCTACTCCCTATTGAGTCTTCTATTGAACTAAGAGTACGTTTTGAACTAAGTGATAAAAACTCCGGAAACAAGGTATGTTACATTTATGACGATGTGGAAAGTATTCTACCTGATATTATGATGCATATTTATGTAGCACCAACTTTTAAGATATCTAAATTACTTCCTGCATGTAATGAGATAGTACTACTCAAGGCAAAAAACCTTACATTCAATATTGCATCTTATATATACAAAAAGAAGTTTACCAATACACTTACAGCACAGGAAACCATTAAATTATTGGAAGAAACCGATAGCATATATGGTACAGATGAAGAAACTCTAAAAAAAGAGTTGACTAGAATTCCATTAAAATGGGAAAAGGTTGAAACAATAGAAAAAATATCTTACTTGTTACTTTCTGCAATCAAGAACAATTTATACGACAATATTGTTCCTGTTCTAGAAACCATTAATGAGGATTTTCAAAAATTCATTGACAGTAAATATGCTTCAATGATTAACTCTTCAGCCATTCAAAGGCCTAAAATGGTACATAAAATATTGCCTAATATATTACATCAGCACTCCAGAACAGATAAAGTTGCACTTGTAGTCATAGATGGAATGAGTTATTGGCAATATCTTTTGCTGAAGAGAGAACTAAGTTTTCTAGAAATAGAAACTGATGATAATCAAATCCTTTCATGGATTCCATCCATTACAAAATTATCAAGACAGGCTATATTCAGAGGTGAATCTCCTGTTATTGAATATAATCAGTCGCCAAAGTCTGAAAGTAGTTTATGGATTGATTTCTGGACTTCTTCAAAACAAAAAGCTGCGAAACGATTGCAAACTTATGAAGTAGGATATATTCACGGCAGTTTGTGTCTGGATAACATGCAGTATCGTAGAATTGCGTTAGTAGATACAGATCTTGATGAAAAAATGCATTCTTCATCCTGTAATAAAGAGTTGTATCTTCTTACTGAAAATTGGGCACACGATACAGCTAAAGATATAAAAGAATTACACGAAAATGGGTATCATATATATATAACTACAGATCATGGTAATGTATATACTTCCCCATGGAGAAATCTGACTTCACAAGAAAAAACTTTTCTTTTTGAAAAAGAGAGCAGGGGCAAACGGCACTTGATTTATTCAAAAAAAGAATATCTTGACAGATTTATATCATCCAATAATGATATTGAAAATCAACTTCTCTGCACGGATAAATGGACTAATAATAGTGCTGTATGGAGAAATCTGTATAGTTTTAATAATAATGAATGTATAACTCATGGAGGATCTCACTTTCTTGAAGTAGTAATACCTTTCATCACAATTAAAAAGAAATAATATGGGAAAGACTGTTGGAATCAATCAGCGAATAAGTACAAATGTAATTGAGATGGCTATGAAAGCAGCCTTAGAAGGGTGTTATTCATCTGAATTTGCAGCAGATTTGGCTTCAGGAGAATATGAAGGGAGCAACAGAATAAATAAAGCACGCAGTATCATAGGAAAATTATCTATACGTAATCCTCTATTCCCTTTTATTGAAGAACACAAAAATGAGTATTATGTAGCGATGAAGCATAAAAGTGATAGAGCTATTATCTTTACATCTTTAATTAATGCTGCATATAGTTTTGGATATGATGCAATGGTTGTCCTTGGAAAATTCTTCCATGTTCAGGATGAAGTATCAACACAGCTCATACTAAATAAAATGTCTTCAATTTACGCAAGCAATCGTTCTCTGCCCAATGCTCTATATTGTATAATGCCAATGTATATTGAAGCCGGTCTGATAAACCGTCCTAAAACAGGTATTTATACAAAAGTGGATTACGAAGGCGTTTCTACATTTGCCCGTAAACTATATATTAAATCATTTTTGGTTCATAATAATTTAATACAAGAAGAGGATATTGACTCTTTGGAACATCCTTATTTTGAGTTTATTCTATAGTTATATTTACTTTGTATTGACCTAACTCCCATAGTCAATACAAAGTAAATATTCGGTTAAAACCTTTTAGTTACAACATTACCTGTCAGAGCCCTCGTTTTGTTTTATTATATCAAACAATCTCTAGGAACTCATTTACACATTTATCTAACAATCTTCTCCAACTGTGACAATAATTCTATTGAGATTTGTATTTCTTTCTCATTAAATGGCTGAACACCCATAACTCCATGGGAAGCAGGATGAAGTGCAAACTTCTGATATATCCTCAAATTTGATATAATCTGTTTTATATTAGGCACAGAGTTATTACTCTCAAACTCTTGTAAAATTCTCTTTATTTCGTTTACCTTTTTTTTATTATCAACACCTGAGTTCACATAAGATTGAATATACTCTACCAGATTATACACATTTTCTACATCTTTCCCATTTTTCTTTAAATACACGTGCTTACTACTATATATACTGTCAATTACTGATTTTGTATTTTCATAATATCCAGATATTGTTTTTTTCGACAACTCGTGCAGCAATATCTCAAAACTTCTTCTGATTTCGTTACCCGTAGTGTTAATATTTTTATTCTTAGAATAATCTTTACTGATTTCCAATGAACTTTTATAAGAATCTTGTTCGTAAGCATTCGAAGAAATGCACCTTTTACACTTTGAGGTTTGGTTGTAGCTTTGC
>ERZ779821.195-NODE-195-length-25059-cov-8.04655_pt1 | contig 25059 bp, 17 predicted proteins | sample MGYA00511884_ERZ779821 | MGnify/ENA primary metagenome ERZ779821 (study PRJEB29588, sample SAMEA2152664) | human gut metagenome | biome: human gut; feature: human-associated habitat; material: faeces | place: Denmark | collected 2008/2010 ... | reverse complement strand
TTTTCCAGACACAAAAAAGGCCATCTCAAATTATATTTCAATTTGAGACAGCCTCTTCTTTTTATGTGTGAGAAGGTTTACTGTAACTCATGAATACAACTCACCAAATTTCATTTCTGCATCGTTGACAAACTTCCGGATGGCATTTTGGTCATCCTTTTTGCAGATAAGCAGGGCATTCCCCTGTTCTGCCACCAGATACCCTTCCAAGTCTTGTACAACCACTAATTTATCTTTGGGAGTCATGATGATATTGTCCTTGCAGTTATATAGCAACGCATTACTGTGTGTCGTCACATTCTGGTTTTCATCTTTGGGAGAAGCATCATACAATGCGTTCCATGTACCTATGTCCGCCCACCCGAAGTCACAAAGCAGTACATATACATTGTCTGCCTTTTCCATGATGCTATAATCAATGGAACTGTTGGGGCAAGTACTGAATTTCGGCATGTCACATTCCACTTGTGGACATACTTCCGCCATCATTTCATGGAATGCTTTCATTATTGTTTTGACGTGCCATACAAAGATACCGGAATTCCAATAGAACTCATTACTTTGTACAAATACTTCAGCAAATTCTCGCAACGGTTTCTCAATGAATGTCTTGACTTTATAGAAATCTTCTTCTTTTTCTTCAGAAACTTGAATATAGCCATAACCCGTTTCCGGATAGCTGGGTTTAATACCCAATGTCAGGAGCTTGTCTGAGTGGGATGCAAATTCCAGCGATTTCAGAATATCCCGTTTGAACTCATCCATTTTTAGAATCAGGTGATCGGAAGGAGCTACCACGATGCTGGCATCCGGATTGATTTTTTGAATGACATACGATGCGTATGCAATGGCAGGTGCCGTATTCCGGTGTTCCTCTTCCACAATCAGGTTAGATTCGCTGAAACCGGGAAGCGAGTTCAGTACCAGTTCCCTGTAATGCTGGTTGGTCGTAATGAAAATATTCTCTGCAGGAAGAATCTGCTTATATCTTTCGTAAGTTTGCTGCAAGAGTGTCTGGCCAGTTCCAAAAAAGTCTAGAAATTGTTTGGGTAAGGCTTTCCGGCTGTATGGCCAGAACCGACGCCCGGTTCCTCCGGCCATGATGATGCAATAAAAATTTTTACTGTCCATGGTTGATGCTGGCATTAAAGTTTGATGCTAAGATAGGGCTTATTTTGCAAGAAACGCCCGAAAAGGATTCTAAATAGTGTTAGAAAACTTTTTTTCAACTTTTTTGTCCGAATTTCTTGCACTATCGAAAAATATGTGTACCTTTGCACTCGCAATCGAAAATGATGCCCAGATGGCGGAATCGGTAGACGCGCTGGTCTCAAACACCAGTGGAGTAACATCCATCCCGGTTCGACCCCGGGTCTGGGTACCTGAAAGGAGAAAATTGAAAAATTTTCTCCTTTTTCTTTTTGTTATTCGTAATCCATTGGCTTTCTAGAATTAATGTGAAAACCGGAGGAATTTGTTAATCTTATCAGTTATATACATGTATGGTATTATAAATGATATTGATTAAGAAGTTTTTCAAATCTTATCTGTATGTATTTCTACAATATCATAAAATCTATTAGAAGTTATTATCCGGTTTCTGACGAATCCATAAACCAGCTTATTGAGCATTTTACAGTTCATCATTTTCCAGCTAAGCATCTAATCATCAGAGGTGGGGTAATAGACAGGAATGTGTACTTCATAGAAAAAGGATTGACTCGTTCATATTGTCTGGTAGATGGGAATGAACATACCACTTGGTTTTCTAAAGAAGGAGACATTACTTTCGGACTGTTATGTTTGTATCATAATAAAGCCGGCTTTGAATTTGTTGAGACAGTTGAACCAACTCTTGCGTATTCAATACCAGTAAGTATTCTGAATAAATTGTATGATACTAATATTGAGATAGCTAATTGGAGCAGGATTGTTCATCAGGAGTGTTTGCTCACGTTGCAATGCGTAAGAATAGATAATCTTACGATGACGGCAAAAGAAAGATATAATGTTCTATTGAAGAGATTCCCGGATATATGTCAGAGGGTTAACCTGGGTTATATAGCTTCTTTTCTTGGCATATCAATATCTACCTTGAGCAGAATCAGATCCGAAAAGTAAGGATATAGGAGCAGCTTTTTTGATATAGGTCAAAAAACGTGTTCTTTATAGTAGCTACTTTTGTGGCAAAAAAGTATGAAGGAACTATCTGGTGAGAAAGATGAAAAGCGTATTATATGGCTTGATTTTGTAAAGTTTATTGCTATCTTCATGATGATAGCAGTACATTGTACCGATAATGTAACTCCGGCAGAACGTTCAGAGCCGTGGTATAATCTTTGGGGAAGTTTTTATGGCTCGTTTATGCGTCCAGCCATACCTCTGTTTGTAATGGTTACAGGAGCATTGCTTTTGCCTGTAGAGCAGGATATTTCTGTTTTTTATAAAAAGCGCCTGACAAGGCTTCTTGTTCCTTTTGTTATATGGTCTCTTTTGTACAATCTTTTTCCATGGACAACCGGACTATTGGGACTTTCCCCTACAATTATTAATGATTTTTTTGCCTGGGCAGAACCTGATCAGTCTTTGTCCAGTGCCTTGCATCACATTGCCATGATTCCTTTCAATTTCTCGATGCTGGCAGTACAGATGTGGTATGTTTATCTTCTTATAGGTTTATATCTTTATATGCCAATCTTTTCGGCATGGGTGAGGCAAGCTTCAATAAAAGAGCAGAAGGTCTTCCTTGTTCTTTGGTTCGTATCACTCTTCATTCCTTATTTAAGGGAATATCTGACAAAAGACCTTTGGGGAACATGTTCCTGGAATGAGTTTGGTCTTTTATATTATTTTGCTGGCTTTAATGGGTATCTGCTGTTAGGTCATTATATTATAAATAATAAAATGAATCTCAGCTGGAACAAACTCGTCATGATGGGTGTTCCTTCGTTTGTTATTGGCTATTGCATTACATTCTTTGGCTTTAAGTCTGTTACGGCAGTTCCTGGGCAGTCTGTAGAACTGGTTGAATTGTTCTTTACCTATTGCTCTCCAAATGTGTTGATGATGACACTTCCTCTTTTTCTTGCCACCCAAAAAATTCACTTCAGTTCTGCTGTGATAAGACGCTTTTCTGTGAGCATTTCTACATGTACATTTGGTATCTGGATGTCTCACTATCTTTTTCTTGGTCCATGCTATATGCTTGTAGAATCATTGCCTCTACACACAATGGTGAAAATGATTGTATGTACCGTATTTTTATTGTCGGTTACCTGGGGTTTTGTTTATATTGTCAGAAAATCAGGTAAGATAGGCAGATGGATAATGGGGTAATTCTGTATTCGGTTATACTGAGAATTTACCATAACGGTTGTTGTAGCAGAATGATGTAGTGATATGATGATAATATATTAAGCCTGTAAATGTTATTTGAGGCATACAAATATGACAGGAAGATTTAATGGTTCACTCTGATAATTATCCGCTTGTATCTGGTTAGTGAAGGTGTGCCGTTGTCTGATACCTCACAGATGAGATGGATGGTATCTCCAGAGCGTGCATCTTGTGGAACGCTGAAAACAGTTTTGGGCTGGTCAGATTCAAAGCAGAAATTACCTTTATAGTTGCTGGCTTCCGGATACATCCACCAGTGGAACTTCAATAAGTTTCCGTCCGGATCCTGGCTTTGTGAGGCATCCAGTGTGATTTTCTCCCTTGGTTGAGCACTCAAATCAAGCGATTCCAGATTCAGATTCACTACAGGATGGTGGTTAGCTGAGGCATAGTCTTTTACACACCAGTCTGCTCTGGCGGCAAAATCCAGCTGCACTTTATCCAGCCAGCGCCATAACGGCTGAAAATAACGGGTACGCATGGCTACTTGTGCCGTATCTGTATAATGTTCCATCATCTTCGACCAACTGTTGTCAAAGCCATATTGGCCGGTCGGGTAGCTGTAGTCCGATGACGGTTGAGGATCCATCCATACATTATTTCTTACTTTCACATAGCGGCCTCCCCATCCTCCGTATCCAGGATTTTCCATATTGCGCAGACCCGTTGGGATGCTATGCAGAAATGCAGGTGTATCTCCTTCCGCATTGAAAGCTCCCTTTTTGTGAGGGTATGCGTCACAGAGGGTACCATGTCCCTGAAGGATATGCTGTGTCATCCATTCTTTCTGAAAAAAAGGTTGCACTGAAGCGGGGAGTACCTTATTCCAGATATAGGCCATACAGTCGAACTGATCTGAGATAATAGTCGGTATCTGAAAGTGCTCCCAGTTCGGACGGATGTATTCCTGATAGGCTTTATCCTGCTCCCAAATTAAGAACAGGCGCATCTTGGCTGCTACTTGTTCCATTTTTTCAGGATAATCTTCCTGAATAATTTTCAGTGCAGATGCCAGTGTGTTGCACCCTCCCCATGCCTGAATCCAGACAGGGCGCGGGTCATTGTCCTCGGTGAGGAGTATCTTAGCGATAAACTGTGCTCCTTCGGTTCGTTCCCGATATTCTCCATCCCCTTTTATATTTCCTACTTTCCATTTGCTTAACAGATATTCCGGTGACGGATAACCCTTGTCGTGCAGGAGCAGATTGGGATACACCTTTCCATAGTATTCAATGTATTCCCGAATCCATTCTACGGGGTGAAAAGCATTCCATTCTTTGCCTCCTTCCCAGTGGAATTGTGAACTGCTGTTGATAATTCCTTCCACATCGAATTCATTGGCAGAAAGCAGAAAACGTACCATTGAAGCTCTGTCATCAGCTTCTCCGTCGGTAGTGACGATAACACGTGCCTTTTCTGTTTGTGAAGTCGGGCGAGAATAATATACGGCTGTTACATCTGACGTATAAGCGAATAATAAGATAATTAGCAGAAAACAAACTTGTAAAGGTAATGGGTAATGTGTATTCATGTTAGTGAGTGCTTTCTATGTTTTTCACTTACAAATTTAATGTATTTTTGATGCATGTCAAATCTCTTTGCAAATAAACAAAAATCCTTCTAACTTTGAGTATGGTAAATTATACATTGAAAATCTATGAAAACAGAATATGAAAAAATGCGCAGTCAGGAGCTCTATTATTTTTCCGACCCTGAAATACATGCCAGTCTGGTACACGCCAAGAAAGTTTGTGCCCGTTTGCGTTCCATGACTATTTGCGATGATGACTACCGTCAGGTGATAGAAGAGCTGATTCCCGGTATTCCGCAGAGCACCACTATCTGTCCGCCTTTCCATTGCGACCATGGTACGGGCATCATTTTAGGGGAAAATGTGTTTATGAACTATGACTGTATCATGCTCGACGGAGGCTATATCCGTATCGGAAAACATTCCCTGATAGGACCTCATTGTCAGTTCTATACCCCTCAGCATCCCATGGATTATGTGGAACGCCGTGAAGAGAAGGAAACCGCCTATCCTATTACGATAGGTGAGGACTGCTGGTTGGGCGGAAATGTGGTAGTATGTCCGGGAGTGACCATTGGCAATCGCTGCATCATTGCGGCAGGCAGTGTCGTAACCAAAGATATTCCCGATGATTCTCTGGCGGCTGGTGTGCCGGCAGTGGTAAAAAGAAGCCTTAAAAAATGATGGTAGCTATATGAGTTGAAAACCATGTAGAAATAACGGAAAAGTCATTGGGTGTATTTTATGTTTTCCTTTTCGGAAATCTATGTTTTTCGGTGCGGAAACGTACGTTTTCTTTGTGAGAAACGAAGGTTTCCGGCACGGAAAACGTAGAACCGGAAAGGACGAAGTGGAGAAAATATAAGAAGGGACTCAAATAAAAAGAAGGCTGCTTGCTGGGGATTCTTTTACATTTTTGTGTTTGATGTGACTGAAAAAAATTAACTTTGCGCAAACCCAATCTTTGAACTATGAATGCAAAACTCTTTTTGATGGTTGGATGCATGGCAGGAATAGTTTCCGCTTGCATGCATGAGAAGTCAGATGATAAATCAGATATACAGCAAATTGTGCGTGGGCTGATGTTGGAAGCTGACAGCTTGATGCAAAGCGATTCTTTGTTTTGGAATAAGCCGATTGATAAGTCACATCCGCGAGTATGTATTCATGATTCACTCATCCGTCAGAAATTGGACAGTGCATTGGCTTTATGTCCTGACAAGCAGACTTATTTATTGAAATACCGTTATTTGTTTCAGAGCTGGCATTTGGAGGAAGTGCTGGATTTGTTGCGTGAGATGGATGTACGCATGAGTGATTCCATGTCATCCGAATTGCTGCACCTGAAAGCTATGCTTGAAGATTACAGGGGAGATGCGCTCACAGCTCGCAAAGATTTCTTGCGGGCAGATTCTGCCTATACGATAAAAATTTAGCAGGTAGCACAGGATTCTCTGATGTATGGTTTTGCCCGAATCGAAAAAGCGCTGAACCTGTCATTGATGCAAAATGATTTCCGTCCGCTTCAGGAGGAAATTGCGTTTTATGAACGCGTGCATTCTTCCTCTATCAATGGGATTGAACAATGGAAACAAATATCAGATAAAGCCACTTATTATCGGAAAATGTTTGAATGATTTGAAATTACGCAGCAGTAACAGATGGAAATTACGGAACGGATTATCATAGAACAACTGAAACGAAGTAATGAAGAGGCTTATAAATACCTCTACCGTCATCATTATGCCTTGTTGTGTCATATAGCGCGTGAATATGTGGGAGATGATTTTCTGGCCGAAACACTGGTCGGTGATGTGATTTTTCATCTGTGGGAGATACATGAGGCACTCGACATTCAAGTTTCCTTGCGCAGTTACTTAGTACGTGCCGTGCGGAATCACTGCATGGATTATCTGTCCTCCAAGAAAGAGCGTACGGAAGTGGCTTTTTCTTCTATTCCGGAAGAAGGAGAGATGCGTTATTTGCTCTCGGACGATTACCCTTTGGGAAGTCTGCTGGAACATGAACTGGAAGAAGAAATTCATCATGCCATCCGGAATTTACCGGAAGTCTGCCGGAAAGTTTTTATCAAAAGTCGTTTTGAAGGGAAAAAATACGAAGAAATCGCTACAGAGCTGAATATTTCTGTGAATACAGTCAAGTATCGCATAAAGAGCGCATTATCATCTCTTCATTCAGAACTCGGGAAGTATCTGATTATCCTGATTTTATTTTTTTCGACTTTCAAGTAAAAAAATTACGTTTTTCGCCTACCCGCTCAGGCGAAAATTTCGTCTCACTTATAGAAACCCTGAAAATGGAAGAAAGAAATTCACATATCGACGAACTGATTGCCGCTTTTCTGAGTAAAGGTCTGAGCAAGGAAGCACGTGAGGAACTGGATGCATGGATTGCTAGTTCTGAAGCAAACCGACGTTATTTCATGCAGCAGCAGGAAATCTGGTTCTCTGCCGTGCAGGAGGAAGAGCGTATGCGCTACGATGCAGACCGTGCTTTTGAAACCTTCCGGAAACGGGTGGCTGCAAGTACGGCTCAGAAGCAATCCAAGAAAGTCATAGATTGGAAAACAATCTATAAATATGCGGCTGCTGTGTTGGTGGTAGGACTTATTTCCTTCTTCTCTTACCGTCAGGGAGAAAACAACCTGCAAAATGCGTTGACTCAGGTAGAGGTAGAAGCTCCTCTCGGTGCACAGACACGCCTCCGTTTGCCCGATGGTACGCTGGTAGTGCTGAATGCCGGTTCCCGTCTGGTCTATCCGCAAGATTTTGGAGTAGACAACCGTGAGGTGGAATTAAGTGGAGAAGGGTATTTTGAGGTAGAGCGTAATGAGAAACTCCCGTTTCATGTACAGACTCCTTCTTTGTCGGTCAGAGTGTTGGGTACCAAGTTTAATTTCCGGGACTATCCGAACGATGAAGAAGCCGTAGTTTCTTTATTAGAAGGAAAAGTAGCATTAGGCAATCGCCTACGGGCAGAAGCAGAGATGATTCTGCTTCCGGATGAACAGGTTACGCTGGACAAGGCGGAAGGCCACATGAAAAAGGAAACTAAAGAAGTAAAGAATGTATTGGAATGGACTTCCGGCAAGTTGTTCTTTGATGAATTGCCGTTGCCGGAAGTTGTAAAGATACTGGAACGCAGCTATGATGTACATATAACCTTTGCTACAGATTCTCTTCGAGATTTTCGTTTTTATGGAAGTTTTGGTCGTGGTGAACAGAGTATTAAAAATATTCTGGAAGCATTAGAGAAAACTGGAAAAGTACATTATATACAAAATGAACAAGAAATAACCTTATATTAACCCGATTGTTAAACGCACTAAAATCTTTATGTTATGCAAAAAGTGGATACCTGATTTGGCATTTGGCGAAAGAACATAAAAAAGCCGGAAGAAGGGGAAGTTCCTCCGGCCAAAACCTTAGTTCTTTCTAACTTGTTAGTTTTTAAGATGTTTTCTAAGGGATGCGGCAAAAGTAATAAAACATTCCTTGTAAAACGCCTTTTATCAACAGTTTTTAATCTTAAAATCTTAGGTTTATGAATTACAGAAAAAAAGCCATGTTAATGGCCGGGGCTTTGCTATGCCTTAATCTAAGCATATACTCACAGAGTATATCATTGAAAATGAGCAATGTATCGGTGAAGAAGGCGATGACGGAACTTCAAACTAAGAGTGGTTATTCTTTCGTATATATAGCTGGCGATGTGGATACAGACCGTACGGTTTCAATTAATGCTAGTCAGCTGAAGGATGCGGTTGCTCAGATTTTGAAAGGTCAGAATGTGTCGTATGAAATTCAAGGTAAAAATATTGTAATCAAAAAAGGAAGCCAGCAGACAGCTTCTTCTGAGAAGAAGAAAAAAGTAACAGTAAAGGATGCTAATGGGGAACCAATCATTGGAGCAACAGTAGTTGAAAAGGGAACTACCAATGGTACTGTAACTGATTTTGATGGAAATTATGCATTGGAACTTTCTGAAAGTGGAACACTGGCTGTTAGTTATATTGGTTATAAGAGTCAGGAATTTGCTGCCTCTCAAATTCACTCAGGGTCATTAGCTATTACTTTGAAGGAAGAAACTGAAGTAATGGACGAAGTTGTTGTTGTAGGGTTTGGGACACAGAAGAAAGTGAATTTGACGGGATCTGTAGGTATAGCAACTGCTGAAGAGTTGCAATCTCGTCCTGTGACATCTGCGACTCAGGCATTACAAGGTCTTGTGCCGGGGTTAAATATTTCTACTAATACAGGTGAGTTAGATAAAAATATGAATATTAATATTAGAGGAGCTGGTACCATTGGAGAAGGGTCTAGTGGTTCTCCTTTGATATTAATTGACGGAATGGAAGGAGATTTAAATGCTGTGAATCCACAGGATATTGAGAATATTTCAGTATTAAAAGATGCCGCTGCAGCTTCTATTTATGGTTCCCGGGCTCCATTTGGTGTCATTTTGGTGACAACAAAATCTGGGAAGGATGGGCGTACGTCTGTTAACTATAATAACAGTTTTCGTGTATCTAGTCCGGTAAATTTACCTAAAATGATGGACTCTTATACATTTGCTAATTTTTTTAATAGTGCAGCTAGAAACTCTAATGGTGGTTATGTCTTTACAGATGATACGATGCAAAGAATGTTGGACTACCAGAATGGTATAGATATGAATGGTGTTTTAGCTTCTTCCAATGGACAGTGGGGTAAGCCAGATTATGATCCTTTTACTACAGCTTATGCTAACACTGATTGGTATAATGAGATTTATAAGAATAATGTTTTTTCTCATGAACATAATGTAAGTATAAGTGGAGGCTCTGAGAAAATAAAGTACTATGCATCATTTAATTATCTTGATCAGAAAGGATTGCTCCGTCATGGTAGCGACGGATTAAAACGTTATAATGCTATGGCTAAGATTGATGCGAAGCTTACAAATTGGTTAGTATTTAATTATAGTATGCGTTTTACTCGTTCTAATAATTATCGTCCAACTAATTTTGATAATAGTTTGTATGATCGGATAGGACGTCAAACTTGGCCTAATTTGCCTGTTTACGATCCTAATGGATATTATTTTGACAGTAATGCTGAAACACCTGCTATGAGACTGGCTTTAGGGGGAGAACGGAATGTTGAAACAGATCGGTTGTATCATCAGGCTGCTTTTATATTTGAGCCGATAAAAAACTGGATTACCCATCTTGAGTTTAATTATAGTACAGTTAATGCGGATGTTAACGAGGTCTCTTTGCCATGTTATAATCATGATGTAGAAGGTAATGTTATTAATACGAATGGAACTTCGAGTCTGTATACTGATGCTGAAAAAGATAATTATTTGAACTTAAATGTATTTAGTGAGTATAGTCATGCTATTAAAGATATTCATCATTTTAAGATTATGTTAGGCTTTCAGGCCGAAGAAATGAAGACTTCTTTTCATAGTTTGAAGAAATATGGATTATTGTTAGATGATTTTCCTGAATTTGATTTGACTACAGGCGCTGATGGAGTGGGAAATAAGATGGAAACTGAGGTAGCTGGTTATCATAAAGAGTGGGCAACTGCGGGATTTTTTGGACGTGTTAATTATGATTATGATGGTAGATATTTAGCCGAAGTTAATATGCGCTATGATGGAACATCTCGTTTCCGTTGTAATAGTCGTTGGAAACTTTATCCTTCATTTTCACTTGGCTGGAATGTTGCTCATGAGGCATTTTGGAATTCTTTTGTAGATATTGTTAATATGTTGAAATTTCGTGCATCTTATGGAGAATTAGGTAATCAGAATACAGACGAATGGTACCCGACTTATCGAATAATGAATTTAGGAGGTTTTGATGGTTCATGGCTGCAGGATGGAGTACGGCCTAATACAGCGCAAATAGGTAATTTGGTAAGTAGTACATTGACGTGGGAAACTATTCGTACTTGGAATGTGGGATTGGATTTTGGTCTTTTTAATAATCGATTAACTGGTTCTTTTGATTATTATACGCGTTATACAGATAATATGGTTGGTCCTGCTCCTGAATTACCGCTTACTTTAGGTATTGCTACTCCTCAAACAAATAATTGTAATTTGAGAACTAAGGGATGGGAGTTCTCTATAGGGTGGAATGATCGTTTACATAATGGCTTAGGGTATGGACTTCGTTTTATGCTTTCTGATGCAACAACGATTATTGATGATTATCCAGGAAATAGTACCCATTCAATTGATTCCTATCTGCCAGGACATGAAATAGGTGAAATATGGGGATTTGAGACTATTGGCATAGCTAAGACTGATGAAGAAATGAATACGCATTTGGATAAGGTTGGAGGACAAGAGGCTATAGGTTCACGTTGGGCAGCAGGTGATATTATGTATGCAGATATTGATGGAAAACAAGGTATAACAGAAGGGGCACGAACTCTTGAAGATCATGGTGATTTAAAAGTAATAGGTAATAGTACGCCTCATTATTTATTTGGCATAGATTTTTCTGCTGATTGGAAAGGATTTGATTTCCGTTGCTTTTTCCAGGGAGTCATGAAGCGTGATATTTGGAATGGTTCTAATATGTTTTGGGGGGTAGTGGATAATCAGTGGTTTTCTACTGGACTGGCAGAACATAATGATTATTTTCGTGCTGAAGAAGTAGGACTTAGTGGGAATACAATTCCTGCGAACTTGGATTCATTTTATCCACGTCCTATTTTTGGAGAAGGATCGAAAAATCAAAAGGTCCAAACTCGTTATCTTTTAGATGCTTCTTATATTCGTTTAAAGAATGTACAATTTGGATATACATTGCCAGCATCATGGGTACGTCGAGTTGGTCTGTCTGCTTGTCGTGTGTTTGTTTCAGGAGAAAATTTATGGACTGGAACAAAACTGTCTAAATTGTTTGATCCAGAGACTGTTGATGGAGGTAATACAGACGAAAATGCTAGTGCGGAATTAAAATGTAGTGGTAATGCTTATCCTTTGTCAAAAACCTGGTCTTTCGGTTTGAGTTTAACTTTTTAAATTTGGAACGATGAAAAGAATAGTTTATATAACAATATTAGTTTTAAGTGGATGCTATTTTGCATCTTGTGATCACTTTTTGGATAGAGAGCCGTTGTCGGTTGTTGCTCCTGAAGATTATTTTTCAGATGCGTCGCAATTGCAAAACTATTTAAATGGAATGTATACAAGTATTTTACCTTCTCACTCAAATTGGAGTTACGGTATATTTGGGGAAGATAATAATACTGATAATCAAACTGGAGCAGTTGCAGATAATCGCTATGCAGATGGTTTATGGAAGGTACCTAATAGTGATGATGATAATTGGGAATTTGAGTGGATATATAGATGTAATTATTTTTTGTCTAATGTGTTGGAGAAATATGGTGATGACCTGAATGGAACTCAAAATAAAATAGCTGGAGATTTAAACCAAATTAAACATTATATTGGAGAAGCTTATTTTTTGAGAGCCTGTGAATATTTTAAACGTTATCAGAAATTTGGCGATTTCCCAATTATAACAGAGCCTTTATCTGATGATATGGAGACTCTCTGTGAAGCCAATAAGCGTATGCCTCGTTCTAAAGTTGCGCGTTTTATCTTAGAAGATTTAGATAATGCTTATGAGTTCCTGAGTGCTATTGATATGTCAAAAACTCGTATAAATAAGGATGTTGCTTTATTGCTTAAATCCCGTGTAGCATTGTTCGAAGGTACATAGCTGAAATATTTCAGAGATACTCCTTTCGTGCCTAATGGACCAAATTGGCCTGGAGCTTTAAAAGATTATAATGCTGATTTTCAGTATGAGAGTGGAAACATTGATAATGAAATTAATTTTTTCTTGGATGAAGCAATTAAAAGCTCAGAAATAGTGGCAGAAATATATAAAGGAGATTTGACTGTTAATACAGGGAAACTGCAACAATCGGTTAATGACCCAATAAATCCTTACTATAATATGTTTGCTCAAGAGGATTTGTCTTCTGTTTCAGAAGTATTACTGTGGCGTCAATATGCTCGTGGTTTAGAAACTCATAATGTGAATGTTGTAGCCGGGCAAGGTAATAATAGAATCGGTGTAACTCGTGGATTGGTAAATAATTTCTTGATGATTGATGGAACTCCTATATATAAGCATGGTACGTGTGTGGATGGAGATGGATATTATATGGGAGATAAAACAATTTCTGATGTTCGGAAAAATAGGGACACTCGTTTGGCTATTTTCTTAAAAGAACCAGGACAAAAGAATATTTTATATGAGAATGTGGAAGGAACTAATGCCGTAATGGTTGAGCCTTATCCTAGAATTACCCTTAATGAGCAAGGGTATGTGACAGGTTATGCTTTACGTAAAGGTGGTTCTTTTGATCAAAAGCATTATGTGAATGGAGGTGGTTATACAGGAGCTATTTGTTACCGTGCCTCAGAGGCTTTATTGAATTACATGGAAGCTTATTATGAAAGATATGGCAATCGAGGGGGGCATGTAGATGAATATTGGAATCTGTTAAGGCAACGTGCAGGTATAACAGGGACGATAGATTTTACTATTGTAAGTACAGATATGGAAGAGGAGAGTTCGTATGATTGGGGAGCATATTCCGGAGGAAAAATCTTAACAGACAAGGTCCTATATAATATTCGTAGGGAGCGAAGGGGTGAACTGATGGCAGAAGGTTTACGATATATGGATCTTTGTCGTTGGCGAGCAATGGATCAAATGATAACAACACCATACTTTATCGAAGGAATGCATTTGTGGAATACGCCCATGGAACATTGGTATGATGATCCTGGGGATGATGCTCCCTTATTAGCTGATGGTTCTGCTGAAGCTACAGTTTCATCTGTAGAGAAAAGTGAATATATTCGCCCGTATCAGAAAAATGCAAATCAAATTTGTTATGATGGATATATTTGGCATCTAGCTCATTATTTGAATCCGATTCCAGTCAACCAGTTTTTGGTAACATCAGTTGATGGGCAGTCTATTGAGACCTCACCTTTGTATCAAAATCCGTATTGGCTTGTTGTTGCAGATATGCCAGCTGAACAGTAATAAAGCTATATTTATTATTGTGAATAGTTAATAAATGACTTTTTGAGGTGATTGAAAGTTTGTTTTATAAATAGAGATAAAAGCTTGGAGAAGTAGTTCTTAAATGAAAGCAATTGCTGATTGAATAGAAGTATTGTCTTTTTGGGGGAGATTAATTTTTCTGTTTGATAAGACAACTTTCAATCATTTCAAGGTTTTGTGGTTATTGTTGGCAGAGTAATGATTAATACTATAGATTTTATTGACTTTTAAATATGCATTTAAAGTTCTTATTCTTTTTTCTGTTTCTAATTTGTGGAATATTTTCTAGTATTGGTTCTACGAAAATAGACCGGAAGAGTTTGGTTGATAGACATAAAGTGGTAACCAACCGGACAAATCTGAGAAGCCCTGCGCAAATAGGGAATGGTGAGTTTGCTATGGGAGTGGATATTACGGGATTGCAGACGTTTGTTCCATTTAATATTTTATCTCAATGGGGGTGGCATTCGTTTGCTTTACCTGAAGGTAAGTCTGTTTCAGATTATAAGCCTGTGACAATGGTGGCCAATGGAAGGAGTGTACCGTATGAGATTCCTAATCCTGAACAGCCGGAGCTTTCTTCATGGCTTGCTATGAATCCGCATCGCTTTAATCTTGGACGAATTGGGCTGAAAATGTGGTTGAAGAATGGGAAGCAGGCTACTGAAAAGGATTTGACAGAGTCTGTTCAGGAGGTGGATTTATGGAGGGGAATTATTACAAGTCGTTTTAAATTGGAAGGAACTTGGGTATGTGTACAAACAGCATGTCATCCTCAAGAGGATAGAATAGGGGTTAGTATTAAAAGTAGGCTGCTTGAAGAAGGACGACTTTTTGCCTTTATTAGTTTTCCTTATCCTGATGCGGTGGATGCATCTTACCTAGGTACTTACAAGTACCCACAAAAGCATCAGACTCGTGTGATTAAAAGTACAAATCATAGTGTGAGTTTACAGCGTGATATGGATGGGACACAGTACTTTGTGGGCTTGAACTGGGATTCTGATGCGTTTTTTGATGGTAGCAAAATAAATCAGCATTATGTGGAACTACATGCTGTTTCATGCGATAGCCTTTATTTCAATTGTTTATTTTCTCCACGAGAACAGTCGAATAAGAATAATACAGAGGATATATTTCGAGCTAGTGCGGAGTCATGGAGAGAATTTTGGAATTCTGGTGCAGCGGTCGATTTTTCACAAAGTAAGGATGTTCGATGGAAGGAACTGGAAAGAAGGGTCGTGTTATCTCAATACTTGATGAAAGTTAATGAGGCAGGTTCACTGCCTCCACAGGAAAGTGGTTTGGTGAACAATGGGTGGTACGGACGTTTTCATTTTGAGATGATTTGGTGGCATGGTGTGCATTATGCTTTGTGGAATCGATGGAATTTGCTTGATGAGTCCTTATCCGTATATAGAAAATTCTTGCCTACCTCAATTGAACGGGCAGAAAAGCAGGGGTACAAAGGCGCCAGATGGCCTAAATGTACTGCTGATATTGATAGGGAGTGGCCACATTTGATTCATGCAACACTGGTCTGGCAACAGCCGCATCCCATTTATTTTGCGGAGCTGGATTATCGTTTGCATCCTACAAAGGAAACATTGGAGAAATGGAAAGAGGTCGTTTTTAAAACTGCTGATTTCATGGCTGATTTATTGGTATATGACAAATCTCAAGACCGGTATATCTTGGCACCGCCTCTTTTTATCGTATCAGAAAATACAGATCCTATGAAGACGGTGAACCCGACTTTTGAGCTTGGGTATTGGCGGTTCGGGTTACGAACTGCTCTGGAATGGTGCAGGCGTTTGTTACTTCCTGTACCGGAAAGATGGAAACTCGTGGAAGATAAAATGGCTTCGTTGCCAGTAGAGAATGGAACTTACGTCGTTTATGAGGGTATAGAGGATATGTGGGGAAAGTATGCATTTGAACATCCTGCATTACTTGGTGTATACGGTATGCTTCCAGGAGATGGAGTGGATAAACAGATTTTCCTGAATACGCTGGAGAAAGTTTCTTCCTCATGGAATTTTAATCATGTATGGGGATGGGATTTTCCAATGTTGGCTATGGCAGCAGCTCGATGCGGAAAACCTCAGTTAGCGTTAGAGTATTTGTTGCACCCATCTCCTAATTTTCAGTTTGATGAGCATGGACTGGCTACTGGAGGTCCTTTCCCGTATCTGCCTTCCAATGGGGCTTTGCTGACAGCTATAGCCATGATGGTCGAGGGATGGGATGGTTCTGCTGGAAAGTTTCCCGGTTTTCCACAAGATGGTTCATGGGTTATAAACTCGGAGAATTTTAATCGTATGCCTTGATTATGAGATTGTCGGATTTATGGAGTGGTTATATTTGTTTCTAAGAGTTTCGATTCTGAATATACCTTATCTATATTAAATCATCGATTTCCTCCTATAATCCTACATTTTTATCCTATTTTTTCGCTTAATTTCCCATCTATATTTGTAAAAGGATTATAAAAATAGGAATAGGCATGAATCAATTTGTAATGTTAGGTTGTTTGTGGTTGGGGGCTTGTGCAACGGCTTTTTCCCAGCAACAGACCAATGGAGTGAATTATCAGTTAGGCCCGATGCCGTCAGTGCATAAACCGCTGGCGGAAAATTCTGTCCCGATGGGGAATATCCAGACTTTTGAAGAGGTAAAATTAGATTTGCCGATAACTTCTGGGCCGTATGCCCCCACGTGGAAGTCGATTGAGGCAAATTATCCGGGTACACCGGAGTGGTTGCGGGACTCCAAATTCGGAATCTGGATACATTTTGGACCGCAGTCGGCAGGAGAAAGTGGCGACTGGTATGCCCGGAAGATGTACGTGGAAGGGACGCCGGCGTATGAAAATCATCTGAAAAATTATGGACATCCTTCGGAAGTGGGGTACAAGGAGGTATTGCGCGACTGGAATCCGAAGAAGTTTAATCCGAAGGCTTTGGTGGATATCTACAAGGATGCTGGGGCAAGATTTCTTATTATCCAGGGTGTGCATCATGACCAGTTTGATATGTGGGATTCTAAATATCAGCCTTGGAACTCCACTCGTCTGGGACCGAAACGTGATTTGATTGGCGAATGGGAGAAAGCTGCAAGAAAGGCAGGAATCCGTTTTGGTCTTACCTTCCATCATGAGTATTCCTGGTGGTGGCAAACTGCTTTTCAAAGTGATACAAAAGGTGATAAGAAAGGAGTGCCATACGACGGAAACCTGACACTGGCCGACGGCAAAGGTAAATGGTGGGAAGGATTAGACCCTAAATATCTTTATGGGATTAATTTGAGGGAGTATGAAACGGTGGCTGAGGCGGCTAACTCAAGATGGTCTCCTCCTCAAGCCGGTATCTTTAGCGGTCATCTGGAGTATGCTGAATGGTATGCTAAATGGTGGGCGTTGAGAATGATGGATGCCGTAGATAAATACAATCCGGATTTCATTTATACAGACGGTACGGACCAGCAGCCTTTCAGTGGCTCTGGAACAGGTACTGGATACAAATGTGATGCCATGCAACGGGTAATAGCGGATTTTTATAATAAGACGCTGGATCGGCGGGGAAAGGTGGATGTATTTAGTATCGTGAAGTTCAGAAAGCAGACAAATGGTACGGTCAATACTTGTGAGACGGGAATTCCGGAGAATATCAAAACCGACCAGGCCTGGATTGCAGAGACTCCGGTCGGTGACTGGTTCTATGGGCCGAATTTTGTGTATAGCTCAGATGCCGTGATACGTTATCTTCTGGAAATAGTGGCCCGTGATGGTGCGGTAGGAGTGTCTATTCCACTTCGCCCCGACGGCTCTCTGGATGAAGGCTGTGTGAAGATGCTGAAAGAAGTCGGTGAATGGATGCGGATAAACGGACAGGGAATTTATGGCAGTTCTGCATGGAGTGTATTGGGCGAAGGTAAGGATGGTAAGTTGAATGTGTTGCCTGGCGGATTTATTGGTGCGAATCAGGCGAATCATTCCTTCTATACCACTGATTTTCGTTTTACGGTTGGTAAAGATGGAGCAATCTATGCTTGGTGTATGACTGTGCCAAAGGCTGGCGATAAACTGAAAATCGTCTCTTTAGGGAGTGATGCAGGTACAGGACAAAAGCAGGTAACCTCGGTGGAATTGTTGGGAGAGAAGAATAAGATAGAGTGGAAGCAAGAGGCTGATGGACTGAATATTGTTTACCCTGATTCAGCTCATCTGAAAACAGCTGTAGGATTCCGAATCGTATGTAAGTAAACAGATTGAGAATGTGTAACAAAAAATGCGGAACGTATGTCCCGCATTTTTTGTTCTATTGAGTTTGGTCTTACAATTTATATCCCCACTGCTCCAAGGCGAACGACCAGTTCTTTTCCACTAGTTCTACCGTCTCAGGCTTGTATTGGTATTTGTTTTTCTTGTAACCTTTCTTTTTATTGACATAAGCTTCGATGTCGGCACGAGCGTCCTCAAAGCCTGGAATCTGCAGTTTTTGGTAGATTTCCTGCGTCATGTCAAAAGCATTGGTTTCGTAGTCTTCGAAGCGGACTTCTACCAGGTTGCCCTCCGGAATGAACTTCTTATCGGCTTCGTACTTGTGGTACAATTTGGCATAAACCGAAAGAATGTTCTCTTGCAGCTCTTCATCGCTAATGTCTTGTAATTTCAGCGGTTGGATGGTGTTAGTGAAGAAGCTGCGTGTAGATTCAAATACGGTATACGGGTTACGCATCAGGTAGATGAATTTAGCGTTAGGGAACATTTTTACCAGCTCTTTCACACGTCCGGTATGCGGCGGATTTTTGCTGAGGAACTGTGTACCGTGGGTGTTCCACAAAGAAATCTTGATGAGTTTGGTAAAGGTTTCTTCAAACACTTTCAGTTCGGCATCACTGATGTCATCAAATAACAGGTACTTATCGGCATATTCCTGCATGTGTTTAGGCAGGAACCAGAAGTTATAGTACGTGTAGGGCATCATGTTAGCCAAGGCAAATTCTTCTTCTTGCGGAAGGTCTACGGCCAGTTCCATGTTGTCTGTCGGGCGTTTGTCCGGCATCAGCCAGCTCATGTTCTTTTTGAAGAAAGGCTGTCCCCACATCATCAGGTGCGGGAATACTGTTTGATAGGTAGTATTATAGCCGAAGTGCTTGTCGCAAGAGAATACGTTGTGCATGAACGTGGTTCCGCTACGCCAGTGTCCGAGGATAAATACAGGATCATGTTCCAGTGGCTTGTCGGCCAACAGCTTTTCGTAACGTTTGTCCTGCAGGGGAGCCAGTGTAGATAACAGGCGACATACGGCCTTGGTCAGGCGGTATTTTCCTTTATACGCAGGATCGATGGTACGACCGGCGGTTATCTGGTTGAAGGTTTTCCAGTCGGCTCCCACTAAAGTATTGATGGGGAGTTTGTTGAATTCAAGTAATCCCATTTCTTACGTTTTGTTTTATTGTTTCTTGGTCTTTATTCTTTTTACTTAAATGAAGAAGGAAGGGCCATCATCTGATACATCAGTGTCTTGGCCATCCGTTTGTGGCCTTCTGCATTGGGATGAAGTCGGTCTGTCTCTCCATTGTGGAAATAAGGTACATGGGAATCATTCATGGGGTATAGGCCGCTTAGACTATTCAAATCGATGACGGGTACAGCCCAAACATTTCCGGCTTCTTTGATTGTTTGCACGTAATCACTTATGAATAAGCCTTTGCTGTTGGTGAAGGCTTCTTCTGGTTGTACATTGTTGTCTCCAAATTGCGCAAATCCTCGATGCAGAGGCGTAAGCAAAATGATTTGCTGGGTTGGGAAATTCGTTTTCAGATAATCCATCAGTCTGTTTATACGTCCGCAGAATGTGTCTGTATCTGTGCTCATCTCACGGTAAGTTCTTTCTGCTTTCTTCCCGTTCGGCATAGGGGCATCACGTTTTACTTCTTCGAACCATTTACCGATGGGAACTCCTGCATTGAAGTCATTGGTTCCGGCAAAAACGATGATAGCATCTGTTTCTTGTCCGTGTTCTTGCAGAAGCAGTTGTGCCTGCTTTAGCAAACCATCCATCTGATTTCCATTGATGCCGTATGAGAACGCTTCGATTCCTAGCATTTCTGTTAAGTACTCCCAATAGCACTTTTGTGTGCCGATTCGTTGCTTGTCTGTGATGGAGTCGCCCAAAAAAGCTACTTTCTTGCCTTTCCATTGATGGCTTTCATTGGCAGAAGCATAAGTTTCTGCTGAAATTTCCATTGCCTGAATAAAGGCAGAAGTGTCCATCTGAATCAGGAGTGCTACCATTGCGAGGGCTGTGAATTTTTTATTCATACTTTACCGTGTATTGATGCGTATTATTTTCTGATTTCCACAGCAATGCCTTGACGTTCCAATTCTTTTACAGCACGTTCAATGGCTTCGTAGTGCTCTGGAGCGATTCCCAGTTTCGGCAGATTGAGGACAGGCAGTTCCATCTGGTTGTGCATGTCTTTGTCGGCCACCTGATTGATAATCATACCTACTGCACTGGTGTTGTTGGTAATCGGGTCAATCAGGATGAAGGCACCGGTAGCTTTGTTCTTTGTATATGGGTCGAAGAATAACTCCTTGGAAGAAGTCAGTACTACATGGGCAATCTGGTTGAGCTGCATAGGAACATCTTCCTTGGTCAGACGTCCGTTTTCTACTGACAGGTGTTCCATGGTGTTGATATCTACCTTGTATTTGATGCTGTCGATACGGGTACGGCTGGTATTGGTGGTCTGTTTCAGGAAGAAAGATTTTTCCATGTCCATCTTTTCTTCGTCCATCCATACGAGCATGGCTTCGAAGTTACGTCCAACCAACGGCATGTTGTCCGGGTGTACCAGCATTTCACCACGGGATACATCGATTTCGTCTTCCAGTGTCAGGGTTACAGACATAGGTGGGAAGGCATAGTCGAGTTCTCCGTCGTAGGTCACGATGCTTTTTATATGCGAACGCTTGCCGGAAGGAAGAGCTACCACTTCATCACCTTTACGGATAACGCCGGAAGCTACCTTTCCACAAAAACCACGGAAGTCGAGGTTCGGGCGGAGTACATACTGCACCGGATAGCGGAAGTCGTTCAGGTTATGGTCGTTACCGATATGTACGGTTTCAAGGAATTCCAGCAGGGCCGGACCTTCATACCATGGAGTGCGGTCTGATTTTTCTACTACATTGTCACCTTCAAGGGCTGAAAGCGGAATGCACTGTACGTCGGGGACTCCTAACGGGGAGATGAAAGCGGTATATTCGGCTACAATCTTGTCGAATACATCTTTGGAGTAGTCTACCAAGTCCATCTTGTTGACAGCCAATACCACGTGCTTGATACCTAGCAGGGATACCAGATAAGTGTGGCGGCGGGTCTGTGTGATGACACCGGTGCGGGCATCGACTAGGATGACAGCCAAGTTGGCGGTAGAACCACCTGTAATCATGTTACGGGTGTATTGTTCGTGTCCCGGAGTGTCGGCAATGATGAACTTACGGTTGTTGGTAGAGAAATAACGGTAAGCTACGTCGATAGTGATACCTTGTTCACGTTCAGCTTTCAGTCCGTCGAGCAGCAGGGCATAGTCGATGTGTTCACCGGCATTTCCCATACGCTTGCTGTCGCGTTCCAAAGCATCGAGCTGGTCTTCATACAATTTCTTACTATCGAACAGCAGGCGACCGATTAGTGTAGATTTACCGTCGTCTACTGAACCTGCGGTCAGGAAACGGAGCAGGTCTTTTTGTTCATCTTTTGCCAGGAATTCTTCGATGGACATCTTGCCTCTGGCTTCTCCTTCCATCGGGTTGCCTGATTTGCTTTTATCTAATTCTTCCATGTTGTTGCGTAATTAAAAATATCCTTCACGTTTCTTTTGTTCCATACTGGCTTCCTGGTCGAAGTCGATGACACGGGTAGTACGTTCACTCTTGGTGGTAGTCATCATTTCCTCTACAATCTTTTCGATGGTATCGGCTTCGCTTTCAATGGCTCCTGTCAGCGGCCAGCACCCTAAGGTACGGAAACGGATTTTCTTCATTTCAATCTTGTCGCGGTATTTTTCCGGCAGACGGTCATCGTCGGGCATAATCAACTGTCCGTCCATGTTGACTACCGGGCGTTCTTTGGCGAAATACAGCGGTACGATTGGAATATTTTCAAGGCGGATATATTGCCAGATGTCCAGTTCTGTCCAGTTGCTCAATGGGAATACACGGATGCTTTCACCTTTGCGGATACGGGCATTGTAGATATCCCAGAGTTCCGGACGCTGGTTCTTAGGGTCCCACTGGTGGAATTCGTTGCGGAAAGAGAAGATACGTTCTTTGGCACGTGATTTCTCTTCGTCGCGGCGTGCGCCACCGAAGGCAGCGTCAAATTTATATTTGTCGAGGGCATGAAGCAGGGCCTGTGTCTTCATCAGGTCGGTATGTACCTTACTTCCGTGAGTGAAGGGGCCTACGCCTGCCTTGAAAGCTTCCATGTTGCTTTCTACAATCAGATTCCAGCCGTATTTCTTGGCATATTCATCACGGAATTGAATCATTTCCTTGAATTTCCATTTAGAGTCAATATGCATCAGTGGGAAAGGTACTTTTCCTGGAGCGAAGGCTTTTTCAGCCAGACGGACCATGACGGATGAGTCTTTTCCGATACTGTATAGCATTACCGGATTTTCAAATTCGGCAGCCACCTCACGAATAATGTGAATAGACTCGGCTTCGAGTTCTTTCAGGTGGCTTAAATTGTATTCTTCTTGCATGGTTATATATGTTTATTTTTTGATTACTTTCGGAAGAATCAAGTCGAGCAGCTGGTCAACAGATTCTTTAAGGGATAATTTCGAAGTGTCGAGCGAAAGAGCCGGATGGGCTGGCGCTTCGAACGGGGCAGAGATACCGGTGAAGTTTTTGATTTCTCCACGGCGTGCCTTGGCATACAGACCTTTTACATCACGACGCTCACATTCTTCTAATGGCGTGCTGACATAGATTTCTAAGAAATCCTCTTTTCCGATAATTCCGGCAGCCATTTCACGTATCTCATTGTTGGGACTGATAAAAGCGGCCAGAGTGATGATGCCGGTATCGACAAACAGTTTGCCGACTTCTGCAATGCGGCGAATGTTTTCTACACGGTCTTCTGCCGAGAATCCTAAGTTATTGTTGATACCGCTGCGGATGTTGTCGCCATCCAGAATACGGCACAGTAGACCGCGCTGCTGCAGTTCACGTTCCAGAGCAATGGCGATGGTACTCTTTCCAGAACCACTCAATCCGGTAAACCAGATCATGAGTCCGTGTTGTTTCAGCAATTCTTCTTTGTCGGCACGACCTAACATGCGGTCGAATATCGGATAGATATGATTTGTTTCTTGGTTGTTCATATATTAAAGCGTATTTAAATCGATTTTAAAACGGCCATATCAACGGGATGAGGAAAACGGAAATCAGGAAGGTGATAATGTTCAGCGGCAATCCGATACGGACGAAGTCGGTGAACTTGTAGTTTCCGATACCTTGTACAATCAGGTTGGTCTGATAGCCGATAGGGGTAGAGAAACTGGCTGAGGCTGCCATACAGATGACCACGAAGAAGGGCATCGGGTTGACACCTAACTGGGTGGAAAGGGATAAGGCGATGGGGAAAGCCAGTGCCGCCGCCGCATTGTTGGTTATCAGCTCTGTAAAGATGTTCGTAATGATAAATAGTACGGCCAGCAATACGTAGGGACCATAGTCGTGACTCAGGCTGATGATGTATCCGGCCAGTAAATCCGCTACTCCTGAATTTTCCATGGCTTTGCTAATAGCGAAAGCACAAGCAATCGTAATCAGAATATCCCATGAAATATATTTGGTATACTTCTGTGGAGGGAAAATCTTGCTCCACGCCATAATAACCGTTGTGATGGATACGAAGAAGAACATATCCAGTTTGATGCCTTCAGGAAGGTATTTCTCGATGCCTGGCAGTTCGCCTACGGTGGCTCCTACAATCATGAACAAGAGCAGGAAAAGGGTAAACCAGCGCTTCTTTTTTCCGGCGGGTTCGTATTCCTTTCCGTTGGCCAGCATCAGGAAGACAGATGATTCTCCCCATGTCTGGATAAAGCTGTCGTCGGTTAGTACCACCAGTGTATCTCCTTCTCGGAAGCTCACTTCATTCAAATCGGTATAGGTACGTCCGCTACGGCGAAGTTCCTTGATTTCGGCTCCATAATGGCGCTTGAAATCAAATTCACGAACTCTTTTGTTGATACCCGGAAATCGGGGACCGATAACGGCTTCTACAAGGTGTAGGGAGGAATCGCTATCTTCTTCATTCGTCGTTTCCGGGCGGTTAGCTGGTAACAGTTTCTTAGAAAACAGAAACAGATAGATGATACCGGCTAGTGCGATGAAGATACCGACCTTTCCTAGTTCGAACATGCTGAATCCTTTCATCCCTGCATCAAGAATCATGCTGTGTACCACCAGGTTGGTAGAAGTTCCTATCAAAGTACAGATACCTCCTAAAATCGTTACATACGAAAGAGGTATCAGGAAGTACGTGGCCGGAAGCTTGACATAGCTGGCCCACCGTTTGATGATGGGGGCAAAAATGACTACAACCGGTGTATTGTTCAGAAATGCCGAAATGAAGGCAATGCTGGGCAACATGCGCACTTGTGCCTTGAATACGGAAGTTTTTTCCTGAGGAAGCAGTTTCTTGATAAGCTGAGTCAAGGCACCGCTCTGGCGGACACCTTCACTTACCAGAAACAGCATGGCGACGGTAATCATACCTTTGTTGCTGAAGCCTTCCAGCATTTCTTTAGGGGTAAGAATACCCGTACAAAGGAAAATGACAACCACCGAGAACAGAATCATTCCCGGACGCATCTTGTCCATAATCAATGCGGTCAGCATGGCCACAAGTGAAAGAAGTACGATGATAATCTCGATAGACATAAATTAGTGGGTTATTCTGCAATGAACCAGGGGTTCAGTAGA
>ERZ779821.192-NODE-192-length-25439-cov-18.9843_pt1 | contig 25439 bp, 20 predicted proteins | sample MGYA00511884_ERZ779821 | MGnify/ENA primary metagenome ERZ779821 (study PRJEB29588, sample SAMEA2152664) | human gut metagenome | biome: human gut; feature: human-associated habitat; material: faeces | place: Denmark | collected 2008/2010 ... | reverse complement strand
GGGGAAAGAGTAATGGGAAATGAACGTCTTGGTTACCTCCCGCAAGAGATGCCCGATGAAGATAAGAAAAAAACCGTATACGAATATTTTTCTGAGGAAGAAATATTCTGGGAGAAAACGCCAAAAGAACTGTCTGTTATTGCAGGGAAATTTGGAATAAAAAATGATTTTTTCTACAGTAGTCAGATGATGGGGAGCCTTTCAGGAGGAGAAAAAGTCAAGGTACAACTCATGCGGCTTTTTATTCGCGATGTTTCTGTGCTATTGTTAGACGAACCTTCAAATGATATTGACATTGCGACGCTTACATTACTGGAAAAAACCATAAATGAATGGAAGCATATTGTGCTTTTTATTTCACACGATGAAACATTGATAGAGCGTACCGCCAACATGGTAATACATATCGAGCAGATTAAGCGAAAAACAGAAGCGAGATATACCGTGGCCAAGCTTCCCTATAGAAACTATGTGGAGGAACGGCTTCATAAATTTGAACTTCAAGAACAGAGGGCACTATGTGACCGTAGGGAAAAAAAGATTCGAGATGAGAAATATCAAAGAGTGTCTCAGAGTGTGCAAAGCGCATTAGCAAATTGTTCCAGACAAGCGCCGTCGGTGGCAAAGAATTTGAAGGACAAAATGCACACAGTTAAGGCTATGGGGCGAAGATTTGAAAGAGAAGACGAAAATATGACGCAAATGCCGGAGCAGGAAGAAGCAATCTTTTTTAAATTAGGAGATAAAAACGCATACATTCCAACAGGGAAAACGGTCATAGAATATGAACTTTCAAAGCTAATGACTCCAGAAGGCGAAAGATTTTTGGCAGAAGGAATTTATTTGAAAATAAAAGGATCAGAGAAAATCTGTATTATAGGAGCCAACGGGGCAGGAAAAACGACTCTTCTAAAAAAGATAGCGGAAGAACTTATGAATCGGAATGATATTAAAGCAGAATATATGCCCCAAAATTATGAAGATTTGTTGGAGCTATCTGTTACACCGGTTGATTACCTTGATAAAACAGGAGATAAAGAAGAGCGTACAAGAATTAGAACATACCTAGGTTCACTTAAATACACGCCAGATGAAATGGAGCATCCTATTCGGGAGTTGTCTGGTGGACAAAAGGCGAAAGTGCTTCTTTTGAGGATGAGTTTAAGTGGTGCGAATGTTCTTATTCTGGATGAGCCTACAAGAAATTTTTCACCATTATCCGGCCCGGTAATAAGAAAAATGCTCCGAGAATTTCCAGGGGCTGTCATTAGCATTTCTCACGATAGAAAGTACATTGAAGAGGTGTGTGATAAAATATATCAGCTAAATCCTAATGGATTACAGTTAATTAGTGAGTGATAAAAAAGATGAAAGACTGACAACTTTCAGTTTGTCGAACTGATAAAAACCCTTTAGGAACTAAAGGGCGCACTTCTATACTCTCCTAACGGGAGTATCGTGCGTCCTGCGGAGCTTCATTCTCCGTCAGCAGGAGGATACTGCATGACCGAGAATGTTGCGTCACTTCGTTCCGTCAAGGTGGCTACACCCCCTTGCGCTGCTAAAGCGGCTATCCCCTGTGGACTTGCCGTCCGCAAACGGTTTTGACAAACCGTTTGCCGCCAGCAAGTTTGAAGATTAGACATAAACAAATCCTCCGCATGGTCTAAGCCATACGGAGGATTAACTGTTTTACGGACACCCGTCTATCCGCACGGAGGTTTTTATTTTTGTCTGTTTTCGTCCGTAAAGAGCCGGGCCGAAAAGCCTTATATTGCCGAAAAAGCCTTATATTTCGGCGGTCTTAACTATGATAAGCTCTACGTATTCCTTGAGAAGCGCGACGGCTTTGTCCACGTCGCCGTAACTCGCGGATACGCCCAGAATCTGACCTTTGCGCTCGAAACACAGGGTTATGACGTAAGAATTCTCGTCCTTCTTTTCGGCAAGAACGTAAATCGGCATATTCTTCGTTTCCGAATCCGCGTCGAGATAAATCGGCTCGCCGTATCCTTCGGCAAGAGTCAGCTTTTCCGCTTCGAGGACCTTGGAGTCGGTGTTGGTCGCCGTCAGAACGAATCCCTTTCCGCCCGGCGAGGTATAAACTATCTCGTACTGCGCGATATATTGGTCGTTCTCGCGTTTCTTCATATCGTCGCGGCTGTTGAATTTCCGGCTGAAAAGCAGCGTTCCCAGAGCGCTATAACCGTTTTCGCGGAGGTCGGGAACGATTCTGTTTTCGCCGACGCGCGCTTTGATTTCGTCGAAGGAAAGCCCCGTAAGCTCGCTGGGCTTTTGTCCGCCCGTTGCGAATCCGAGAATCAGTCCGACTATCAGCGCGACCACGACGAAAGCCGCCACGCAGATTATAAGAATCTTATCTCTTTTCTGCATAGCCGAGAAGGTCTTTTTCCCCGATTTATCCTCCGAGGCTCCCGAAAATTCCGGCTCTTCCTCGGAAAAGTCTTCCTCGGAATCCTCTTTTTCGGAATCGTAGTCCTCGTCCGGACTTATCTCCGAAGAAAATCCGCACGAATCCTCGTTCGGGTTCATCTCCGAAGAATCCGCATCCGAAGAATCCTCCTCTCGGTTTTCCTCGCAATCCTCGTCCCCGCATCGGGATTTAAGCTCCGCGAGAATCTCCGCGTCCTTTTTCATTTCGCCGAGAGATTCGGTTTCGTCCGCGTAGAATCCGCCCTGCGGGTCGTTGGCTCTGAGGATTTCGTTCTTAAAGACCGTTTCGGAATCCGACGCGAGCTTCTTCTCTTCCGCGAGTCTGCGGCTGTCGGATAAACCTGTCTTTCCGCCCGACGGGTTTTTCTTCTTTTTTCCTTTATTGCTCATTTGCGTATTCCTGAAGGGGGAGCGGGAGGTCTTCTTTCCTTCCCTCTGCCGTCAATACGAATTCCGTATCGAAACGACCGCTGAGTTCGGCCATTTCCTTAAACATATCTTTAAGGTCGAATATGCTCTTTCCCGTAAGTTTGGCTATGCTGTCGATATAAATGCGCTGTATGTCGGCGTTACCCGCGATAAGCCCCTTTATGAACGAGATGAGCTGAATGTCGTCCGAAATTCCGTAATCATTGACGTTTACGAGTCTGATATTTCTGGTTACGTCGTGAATCCTGTTGAAATCGCGATCGAGATAAACGACGTTTCCTTTTGCTACCTCGGCGAAAGCGTTGGCGTCCGCCACCATTCTCTGAGTTTTTCCGCTTCCTCTTTCGCCGCAAAATAATTTGATCATAATTAAGGTCATCTCCTTTTATTTATTACCGCCCTCGGGCGATTGTTATACTTACTTAGCCTGTCCGAAGAATTCCGCCATTCTTCCGACGCCTTTGACTATATCGTCCTCGCCGAGCGCGTAGGACAGTCTTATATAATCGGGCGCGCCGAAACTTTCGCAGGGGATAACGGCTACGTGCGCCTTTTCGATAAGAAGATTGGCTACGTCGAGAGCCGTCTGCGGAACCGAGCCTCCGAGCTGTTTTCCGAAGAGTCCGCTGACCTTTACCATAACGTAAAACGCGCCGTCGCCCTTCACTACTTCCACGAAGGGAACGCTTTCGAGCTCCTTCCACATAAGTTTCTGACGTCTTCCGAAACGCGCGACCATCCCGTCGATTACCTCCTCGCCCGTACTGAGCGCGGTAACCGAAGCGTACTGCGCGATACTGTTGGGGTTACTGGTTTCGTGGCTCTGAAGGCCGCCCATAAGCTTAGCCGTTCTCGCGTCGGGAGCGGCCACGTAGCCTATTCTCCAGCCGGTCATCGCGTAAGCCTTGCTCATTCCGTTGATAACGAAGGTTCTCTCGTAGGCTTTTTCGCCGAGGGAAGCGAGAGAAACGTGTTTTCCGCTGTAAATGAGTTTCTCGTATATTTCGTCCGAAACCACGTAAAGGTCGTGCTTCACGCAGACGTCCATAATCGCGCGAAGCTCTTCTTCGTTATAGACCGCGCCCGTCGGGTTGTTGGGGGAATTGAATACCACGGCTTTGGTTTTTGCGGTAATAGCGGCTTCTATTTCGGAGGCGGAGATTCTGAATCCGTTTTCCGCCCTGGCGTATACGATAACGGGAGTACCCCCGTTGACTTTAATGAGTTCGGGATATGTGAGCCAGAAAGGAGCCACGACGATAACCTCGTCGCCCTCTTCTATTATGGTCTGAAAAACGTTATATAAGCTCTGTTTCGCGCCGTTGCTTACGACTATCTGTTCGGGCTTGTAGGAAAGTCCGTTTTCTCTCGCGAGTTTTTCGCATACGGCCGTTCTGAGTTCGAGAGTTCCGCTTGCCGGAGTATATTTCGTAAAGCCTTTATCGAGAGCTTCTTTAGCCGCGGCTACTATGTAAGCCGGAGTGTTGCAGTCGGGTTCTCCCGCGGTAAACGCAACGACGTCGACGCCTTCGCTTTTAAGTTTTTTTGCCTGTGCCGTAATAGCCAGAGTCAACGACGGAGTGACCGAAGTCGCTCTCTTTGCAAGTTCTTTCATTTTCTTACCTCTTGTTTTTATATTCGTACTCCTTTATCCGGAGTTATGTTATCTTTTTCGCCTTATCTTATTTGTCTTGTTTTGTCTTATCTTCGTCTTTGACTGTCGGGAATTATTCCTCGTCGCCGCTCCGGAGCTTCCGCGCCTGATCGGCAAGACGAAGAGCTTCTACCATTCCGCCGATATCTCCGTTCATAAAGTCCTCTATGGAATAGACGGTCATACCTATTCTGTGGTCTGTAACTCTTCCCTGCGGGAAATTATAGGTCCTGATTCTTTCGCTTCTGTCGCCCGAACCCACCTGATTCTTGCGGGTTTCGGCGTATTCGGCGTCGGATATGGTCTTGAAGTGGTCGTAAAGCTTGCTTTTCATCGCTTTCATAGCCTTATCTCTGTTCTTGATCTGGCTTCTCTCGTCCTGACACTCCACGACTATACCCGTCGGAATATGCGTCATTCTTATCGCGCTTTCGGTCTTATTGACGTGCTGACCGCCCGCTCCGCCGCTTCTGTAGGTATCGATTTTGAGGTCCTTTTCGTCTATGACTATATCGACGTCCTCGACTTCCGGGAGAACGGCAACCGTTATGGTCGAGGTATGGATTCTTCCCTGCGATTCGGTTTCGGGGACTCTCTGGACTCTGTGGACTCCGCCCTCGTACTTGAGTTTGCTGTACGCTCCGTTTCCGACGACCGTGAAGGAACATTCCTTTATTCCGCCGAGTTCGGTTTCGTTTACGCCGATTTCCTCTATTTTCCAGTGCTGTCTTTCGGCGAACATATAATACATTCTTCTTATCTCGCAGGCGAAAAGGCAGGACTCCTCTCCTCCGGCGCCCGCGCGGATTTCGATGATGATGTTCTTGTCGTCGTTGGGGTCCTTGGGAAGAAGCAGGACCTTCATTTCCTCCTCGAGCGAAACCATCTGCTTTTTAAGGTCCTGAATCTCGGCTTCTATCATAGAAACCATATCCCTGTCGGTTTCGGACTTAAGCATTTCCTCCGAATCGGAAACGGCTTGCTTCGCCGCGTTGTACTTGTCGTAAGTTTCAACTATATCCGTAAGGGAACTGTGTTCCTTCACGAGTTTTTTCCATTCCTCCTGACGGGCGATGACTTCGGCTTTGCTAATCTCCTCCGTCAGAAAGTCGTATCTTTTCTTTATTGCGTCTAATTTTCCCAGCATATTACTCCCGTTGTCTTTATATTCCGCTGCCGTTCGGATTCAATGCAATCTTTCTCCGTCCGACCTTTCGGATTCAACTTCTCTCTTCCGCATTTGCGGAATTTTCTCCGCCGTCCGATTTTTCGGAAGAATCTTCCTTTTCCCCGTTCAGCGAAGCTTCGACGATTCTGTCCGTACCTTGGTAATCCTTATGAATCTTCACCGAAAATCCCTTTTCCTCCAGAAGCTTCCTGACGGCTTCCGACTGTCCGATTCCCGTTTCGAGGAAAAGCTTTCCTTTTTCGCGGAGATGCTTTCCTGCTTCCTCCGCGATTATCCGATAATAATCCAGTCCGTCCTTTCCGCCGAAGAGAGCGGAATAAGGCTCCTCTCGGACGCACTTATCGAGCTTTTTCATATCCTCCTCCGACACGTAGGGGGGATTGGATACGATTACGTCGAATTTCCCGTCCACGTTTTCAAACATATCCGATTTCACGATTCTTACGTCCGCACCGAGTTTCTCCGCGTTGCGTTCCGCTACCGAAAGAGCCTTCTCCGAGATATCCGAAAGCGTGACCTTCGCGCCCGTTTTCAGAGCGACCGTTATTCCTATGCAGCCGCTTCCCGTACACAAATCGAGGACGGTTTCTCCCTCGGCAAGAGAGTTTATCGCTCTTTCGGTAAGGAGTTCGGTTTCGGGGCGCGGAATAAGGACCGACGGCTCGACCTCGAATTCGTAGTCGAAAAACTGCTGCGTTCCGAGTATGTACTGAACGGGATAACCCTCCGCCACTCTCGCTATATTCTCCATAAGTCCGGGATAAACCCTGTAATCCACGAAATCGCCGTCGAGCGCCAGTTCCGAACGACCGATTCCGAGAGTTCCCGCCAGAAGCCAATCTACCGCGGCGATATCTCCGCCCTTTTTCTCGGCGTAAATCCTCGCGGCTTTCCGAAGCTCGCAGACCTTCGTGAATTTCATTCCCGGAAAATCGGGTTCCCTGTCCATTCTGAGGGCGGTATTGAAGGCGGCTATGGCGACCTCCACCATATCGTCGTCGGGCTGCCTCGTCGAAAGAAGCTGCATACTCCTTCCCAGCCACTTCAGCGGCTTCAGTATCCACCAGTCGTGACGGCTGTTGAACATAAGAAGCTCGTAGGAAAGCGACGAGACGGGTACCAGACAGAGAATCTTCACGAATACCCTGAACAGCGTTTTAAGTCCCTGACTTTCTATCGAGGAGGTAACTCCCCTCAAAAGGATTTCGACGAGCGAGGTTACGAGAATGGATACGATTATTACGAAAAACAAAAAAGCCGTGCCGCATCTGTCGTGATAGGTAGAGCATTTCTGAACGTTCTCGACTGTAAGGGGCAGTTCCCGTTCGAAGCAGTTGATAGTCTTATGCTCCGAGCCGTGGTACATAAAAACGCGTTTCATCTCCTCCATACGGGTGACCGCAAGGAGATAAACGACGAATATCGCGATTTTCATAAGACCTTTTACGAGATTTCCCCAGAAAAGCATTCCTCCCGAGCTTTCTATGAGCGCGTTGCTCGTAAGGCTTTTCCAGACCTCTCCGAAATTCGCGCCCGAAACGGCTCCGCCGCAGAGATTAAAGATAATCCGCGTAAGAAAATCCGGTACGAGTATAAAAAGAACGACCGCAAGAACGAGTCCGAGGATTACTCCGAAAAAGCCCGCGGATCTGACTTCGGTTTCGTTGACCTCTTCCCCGTCGCCCGCCCAGACTCCCGCGGCCTTCATCATATAGCGCATTCCGTTCTTCATACTGTCCACGAGGTTAAGGAATCCCCTGACGAACGGAATTTTTCTCGCGCCCGAGGGCTTTCCGAGTCTTTCGGTTTCGACGATTATATTTCCCTTGGAATCGCGGACCGCCATAGCGACGGCTCCCGATTCTCCGCGCATCATAACTCCTTCTATGAGAGCCTGCCCGCCTATTTTCGTTTTAGCCAAATCTGTTCCTCACAAAAACACGTATAGCGGCGGCATACGCTTACACCTCCGCTTCTACATTCTACCATACAAACCGTTTTTTGTACAGCGAAAAGACGCAAATAAAAAACTCAACTTCATTAAAGCATTGCATAGGCAGGACGACTTTACCCCGAAAAACGACGAAAAGCCTTCTCTCGGACAAAACCTCTCCCTGCTCGCCGAAGAAAACCTCGGATTTCTCTTTCGGAAGAAGCTCCCGAATCGCGAATCCGCGTTTTCTCTCTTCAACGAAAAAAGCTCCGTCCGTGCGGAGCGAAATCATCGTTACAGAAGCGGAGCTATGAGGTGAAGGACGAACTGCGCCGCCTTCACGTAGAACGGGCGTGCCTCGTATTCCTCCTCGGTCACCTCGTGAGAGAGTTTGACGGCTTCGAGGAAGTCTTTTTTCATTTCCGCCGTACATTCGTCGCCCGAAATGAACGTTCCCGTCTCGTAGTGCAGAAGAAGGCTCCGATAGTCGAGATTGATAGAGCCTGCGAGAGCGTTTTTCCCGTCGGCGAGAATCATCTTCGAGTGGTTGAAGCCCGGGGTGAACTCGTAGATTTTCACTTTGTTTTTGAGAAGCTTTCCGTAATGACTTCTCGTTACGGTATAAACCAGCTTCTTGTCGGGTATTCCCGGGGTAAGGATTCTGACGTCCACGCCCGAAGCCGCCGCCCGACAAAGCGCGGCTATCATTTCCTCGTCGATAATGAGATACGGCGTCGAAATATACAGCGTATCGGCTGCGTTTTCAATCATCGACATACAGCAGTTATACGCGGGATTTCTGTCGTCCGCGGGCGAATCTCCGAAGGGCATAACGAAATTCTCTTTTTCCGACGCGGGATTTTCGACGAGGAAGGCGTGCGGATCGAGCAGTCTTTTGGTCGCCATAAACCAGTTCTGACAGAAAAGAATGACGTAACTCGAAAGAGCCTGTCCGGTTATTTTGACGCCGGTATCTCTCCAGAACCCGTATTTTTCGATATAGTGAACGTATTCGTCGGCGAAATTGATTCCTCCGGTATAGGCGATTTTCCCGTCTATGACGACCATTTTCCTGTGGTCGCGGTGATTGAGCGCGGGCGTGAGCTTTATTCCGACGGGATTGAAGCCTACGATTTTCACGTTCTTATGCCTGTAAAGCTTCTTGACCGACTTGCTCGAGAGTCTTCCGAAGCTTCCGAAGGAGTCGAAAAGAATATAGATTTTCACTCCCTTTTCGGCTCTCTCCTCGAGAACGGAGGAAATCTCGTTCCACAGCCTGCCATCCGCGATTATAAAGCTTTCGAGGAAGACGTACTTCTCGGCTTTTGCGAGATTTCCGAGCATATCGAGATGGAGGGGCGTCCCGTCGCCGAAATAAGTGACCTCCGCGCCCTTATAGCACGGAAATCCCGAAAGAAACTTAATAGTCCTTGCGGTTTTCCTCGCGGAATTGTCCTTTATGCGGAGAACGGAATCGTTTTTCGGGACCATCGGGAGATAAAGGCTGTCGGCTTTTCTCTGCCTCCTCTGCGGAGCGGATTTTCCGCCGCCGTAAAGCAGATAAAGCGTAGTTCCTGCTATCGGGAGAATGATTATGACTATTATCCAGAGAATCTTATACGACGTATTCTGATCGTTCCAGTATACGTAACAGGCCGAGACCGCCGCGAGAATTCCGCTGACGGTATTGAGCCAGGGCTGACGGAGAGGATAAAAAACCGTAAGGTAAATCACCGCGATCTGAAAAGCCAGTATAACCACGGCGAAAATACATTTGATTATTATGTTCAGGACGCGCAGCCCTATGTTGACGGGACTGAGCCTCCTGTTCTTGTTTTCGAAATCCTTCATAAAACGTTCCCGTCCGGCAGATACTCCCCGACGCACGCATAGAGGATAATATCCGTCTTACTGTTTCTGATCCTTTCTCACGGCTTTATAGCCGAGGCCTCTTATCGTTACGAGTTCGAAATCGGTAACGAAATCCAGTTTTTCTCTTATTCTTCTGATATGAACGTCCACCGTTCTTTCCTCGCTTTCGCTCTCGTAGCCCCATATATCGTCCATAAGCTGACTGCGTGTGAAGATTCTTCCCGAGGAGCTTAAAAGCTTGAAGAGGAGCTGGAATTCCTTTTTCGTAAGCTCTGCGGTCTTGACGTTTTTGACGGTAACGGTCATACTGTTGTAGTCGACGATCGTATCGCCTATTTCTATGACTCTTTCGCTCGCGAGCTTATATCTCTTGAGAAGCGCGGATATGCGGAGAAGAAGCTCTTCGAATTCTATGGGCTTGACCATATAATCGTCCGCTCCGACCGAAAAGCCCATTTTCTTGTCCACCAGCTCTTCCTTCGCCGTAACCATAATTATAGGGATCTGCGTATGTTTCTTGATTTGTTTGGAAAGCTCGTAGCCGTCCATTTCCGGCATCATAAGATCCGTAACCACGAGATCGTACTGCTTCTGCTCGAGCATATCGAGAGCGTGAACGCCGTCCGAGGCGCAATTGACTTCGTAGGACGCCTTTTCGAGGAACGCCTTCATCAGCTGCTGAAGATTCCTGTCGTCCTCCACCACTAAAATTCTGAACATCACAACCTCCGTTTAAAAGCTTTTTCTTTTTTATACACCGATATTGTGAAATCACCGTTAATTCGCCCGCGCGAGGCGGCTTGGTTTAAAAAAACGCCCGATTTTCGGTCGGGCGTGATTATTCCGCGTTATTCGGTGATGATTCCGTATTCGAAGGCTTCTCTTCTGAGCTGTTCTCTGTACTTCGGGTGAGCGATCGCGATGAGCTTTTCGACTCTGTCCTTTATGGAGGCGCCCTTGAGGTGGGCGATGCCGTATTCCGTTACGATATAGTCGGCGTCGTTTCTCTGAAGGGAAACTCCCGCGCCCGGTTTAAGGCAGGAAACGATTTTGCTGATTTCCTCTCTTTCGCCGTTCTTGTTCTTGACCATAGCCGTGGAATAGAGCGCGATAAAGGATCTTCCGCCCTTGGCGAGCTGTGCTCCTCTTGCGGTATCGGCTTGTCCGCCCGTACCTGAAAAGAGCCTTCCGCCTATGCTTTCGCTGCAGCACTGACCGGTGATATCGACCTCTATGGTGGTGTTTATGGAAACCATATTATCGTTCTGTGCGATGACGTAAGGATTGTTGGTATAAGCCGCGTCGCGGACCTCGACTATATCCGGGTTGTCCCTGACGAACTGATAAAGCTCCTCCGTACCCATAACGAACACGGTTTCTATCTTGCCGTTATGAAGGGTTTTCATCGTGTTGTCGATGACGCCCGCCTTCATAAGCTTCATCATACCGGTGGTAAAAAGCTCTGTATGTACGCCGAGGTGTTTCTTTCCGTAGAGGGCGTCCGAGACCGCGTTGGGGATTCCGCCTATACCGAGCTGAATGGTATCTCCGTCGTGAATCTGGTCTGCGATGAGCTTACCGATGATTCTGTCCTTTTCGTTGGAGGGAGCGTCCGCCGATACGGGGGGAAGGTAATCCGATTCGATAACGTAATCTATATCCCTGATATTTACGATATGGTCTCCCTGAAGGAAGGGCATATTGGGGTTGATTTCGAGGATTTTGATTCTCGACGCGTTAAGGAACTGCATTTCGTGGCAGTTGCTCAGCGACAGACTGATGTTTCCGTTTTCGTCGGGCATACTCGCCGCGCCCACGTACATATCGGGGTGTCTGTAATAGAGCCTGTTTTTGGAGCAGGCGGAAAGGTGCGTGGGAACGTAATAAACGTTTCCGTTAGTCGCGACGCCGCCTCTGAGGGGAGGAGTAAGGAAGAAACCTTCCGAGCGGAACTTGCCCTTGCATTTCGGGTCGGTCAGATAGGGAAAGGCGTCGAGAATAAGGGTAATTTCGACGTCGACGTGTTCGATTCTGTCCGCGATGGTATGGAGCTGACCGAAGAAATCTCTCGCCGTCGAAGGACCGAGTCCCGTCGCGATGTCGTAGCCGTCCTGCACCATATCGAGGGCTTGCTGCGTCGTTATCAATTTGTCACTGTAATCGTACTTCATTTCATACCTCTTCAAAAACTGATGATCTTTGCTGTTTTATATAGTTCTGCGTCGAAGCTCTTCTTCATCGAAAGAGCCTCTTCTATATCTATATCGTAAATCCCTTCGCCCCTGACTCCTACGAGCCGGTTGGTCGCGCCCTCGCGGATAAGCTCTACGGCTCTTACGCCCGTTCTTGCGGCAAGTATCCTGTCTCTCGCCGTAGGAGAGCCTCCCCTCTGGATATGTCCGAGAACCATAGTCCTGACCGACGCGCTGCAATGAGCCTTTATCTCGCTCTTGACCTCCTCGGCTTTGCCCGCGCCCTCCGCGAGTATAATAATATCGCTGCTCTTGCCTTTACGGGCGTTGTCCTCTATGTCGCGGCAGACGTCCTCTATTCTGTAAGGCGATTCCGGTACGATGATATCGTCCGCTCCGCCCGATACCGCCGAGTAAAGCGCGATATCTCCGACCGTCCGTCCCATAACTTCGACTATGCACACTCTGTCGTGCGAAGTCATAGTATCCCGAAGGTTGTTTATCGCCCACAAAGCCGTATTCACCGCCGTATCGAATCCTATCGTGTAGTCCGTATAAGCGAGGTCGTTGTCGATAGTCCCGGGGAGACCTATGACGTTTATCCCGAAGTCCCCGGACAAAGCCCTGGCTCCTCTGAAACTTCCGTCCCCTCCGATTACGACGAGTCCTTTTATTCCTCTCGATTCGAGGTTATCCGCGGCTTTTTTTCTTACCTCGCGCTCGGTGAATTCGGGAAGTCTTGCGGTTTTGAGGATAGTACCGCCCTTGGATATAATGTCCGAAACCGAGCCTCTCGTCATCGGGAAGATATCCCCTTCGGTGAGTCCCTTATAGCCTCTTTCGACGCCGAAGGGCTGCATTCCGTAATAAAGCGCGCTCCTGACGACCGCTCTTATCGCGGCGTTCATACCCGGGGCGTCTCCTCCGCTGGTCAAAACGGCTATTTTTTCGGCCATAAACGCCTCCTTGTTTTTACAAACCGACTTGATTATAACATACCGCCGAAAAAATTACAATTATTAACGGGCGAAATATTTGCGTTTTTCTTAATAATAGTTTATCATATTAAAGAAAACGCTTCGGGCTTCCGTATTCTGCGATACGGTACGGACGGGCGTATGCGCTTACGCGCAAATAAACAAAAGAGGCAGGAATAATGAAATACACACCTTTCGGCAAAACAGGCTTTAACGTTTCTCTCGTAGGATTCGGAGGGATACCCATTCAGCGCGGCTCGGCTGAGGACGCCGCGAAAGCTCTCTACGCCTCCCGCGACAACGGAATCAACTATATCGACACGGCTCGGGGTTATTCAGTTTCGGAGGAATTCATCGGCAACGCTCTCGGCGACCTCAGAAAAGACTTTTTCCTCGCGACGAAAGCTCCCTCCGCGGGCTACGCGAAAATGAAAGCCGACATAGAGATCTCTCTTAAAAATCTCAGAACCGACCGCATAGACCTTTATCAGCTCCATAACGTCAAGACCGTTCCCGATTTGATTTCGGCTTTCGGCGAAGACGGCTCGATGCGCGCCCTCAGGGAAGCCAAAGCCGCGGGTAAAATTCGTTTTATCGGCATAACCTCCCATATAAAGGAAGTCCTTCTTTACGCAATCGAAAACTATCCGGACGAATTCGCTTCGGTTATGTATCCGTACAATATCGTCGAGACCGAAGGCATAGATATGTTCAAAAAAGCCAAAGCCGCGGGAATGGGAACTCTCGCAATGAAGCCTATGGGCGGCGGAAATCTCGACGACGCGAAACTCGCCCTCAGGTTTATCGCGAACAATCCCGATATAGACGTGGCTCTCGTGGGAATAGGCGACGCGAAGGAGGCTAAGGAGGACTCCGAAATCGACCTCAGCCCCCTTACCGACGAAGAAATAAAGAAATGCGCCGAAACGAGATTAAGGCTCGGCACGGAATTCTGTCGCCGCTGCGGCTACTGCGCGCCCTGTACGGTCGGGATAGACATTCCTACTATGTTCACCTTCCGTAACTACCTTAAAAACTACGACCTTGCGGAATGGGCCAAAGACCGATACGACGCTATGGCGGTCAAAGCCGACGCCTGCATAAAATGCGGAGTCTGCGAAACCCGTTGTCCGTACAATCTCAGAATACGGGAAAAGCTTGCCGAGGTCGCCAAGGATTTCGCCGACGCCCGCTGATTCCGGGCGATTTTCCCCTATCGGAATCTTCGACCGAAAATCCCGACTGAAAATCTTCGACTGAAAATCCCGACTGAAAATCTTCGACCTAAAAAACGAACGCCCTCCGAGTCGTCACCCGGAAGGCGTTTTTCGTTATCGGTTTTCGATTAAGCCGAATTTATTTCTGTTCTTCGGAAAGCTCTTTGTATTTCTCGAATCTTTCCTTTGCCTCTTCTTCCGAACGTTCGAAGAGCGTAGCGGCGATATCGGGTTTGGTCTTGAGAAGCGAAGCGTATCTCGTTTCGTGTCTGATGAAGTCCTGATAATCTCCGGTCGGCTCCTTGCTGTCGAGAATGAAGGGGTTCTTGCCCTGTTTGATGAGGTCGGGGTTGTAATGATAGAGCTGCCAGTAACCGCATTCGACGGCTTTCTTGATTTCGCCCTGAGGATTGCTCATATTGATGCCGTGGTTGATGCAGGGAGCGTAAGCGATGATAAGGGAAGGACCTTTATAAGCTTCCGCTTCCGCCATAACCTTGACGAGCTGATTCATATTCGCGCCCATACCTACCTGCGCCACGTAGACGTAACCGTAGCTCATAGCCATCATACCGAGGTCTTTCTTCTTTATGCGTTTTCCGCTTGCCGCGAACTTAGCGACCGCGCCCGTCGGGCTGGACTTGCTTGCCTGTCCGCCGGTGTTGGAGTAGACCTCCGTATCGAGAACGAGAACGTTGACGTCCTCGCCGCTTGCGAGAACGTGATCCAATCCGCCGTAGCCGATATCGTAAGCCCAGCCGTCGCCGCCGAAGATCCATACGGACTTCTTGACCATACAGTCTTTCATTCCGTAGATTTCCTTGATAAGCGGAGAAACGGAGTTGTCGCAGTTCATACAGCCTTCGAGAACCTTGACGAGCTGAGCCGAAGCCTTCTTGCTGCCTTCGGCGTCGTCCATATTGTCGAGCCATTCGCGGCAGGCGTTTCTTCCTTCCTCGCAGCATTCGGGAGCTTCCGCAAGGCTCGCAACGAGGTCTTTGAGCTTATCTCTTCTCTGAGTATAGGCGAGATTCATACCGAAGCCGAATTCGGCATTGTCCTCGAAGAGGCTGTTTGCCCAGGCGGGACCGTGTCCGTCCTTGTTTACGGTGTAAGGGCAGGTGGGCGCGCTTCCGCCGTAAATGGAGGAGCAGCCGGTAGCGTTCGCGACTATCATTCTGTCGCCGAAGAGCTGAGTTACGAGTTTGATATAGGGGGTTTCGCCGCAGCCCGCGCACGCTCCCGAGAATTCGAAGAGCGGCTGTCTGAACTGGCTGGTCTTGACGTTGAGCGCGCCGGGGACCTCCACGACGGGCTGAGCGTCCGCGAAACGATAGTTCTCTTCCTCGCAGACGTGTTCCGCGTTTGTCATAACGAGAGCCTTGTTCTTTGCGGGGCAGACGTTCGCGCAGCTTCCGCAGCCCGAGCAGTCGAGCGGACTGACCTGAATCCTGAATTCGTATCCGGGAACGCCGAGAGCGGGCTTGGTTTCGAAGGAAGCGGGCTTTTCGGTTCCGACGGGAACGAGAACGGGACGGATTGCCGCGTGCGGACAAACGAGAGCGCACTGGTTACACTGGATGCAGTTGTCTTTGTTCCATACGGGGATATCAACCGCGATACCGCGCTTTTCGAACTTGGTCGTGCCCGTGGGAACGACGCCCGCGGGATCGAACGCCGATACGGGGAGCTGGTTGCCCTTCTGCGCGATGATGGGCTTGATGAATTCCTCGTAATACTCGTTGTCGATTTTTTCGGGGAGAGCCGCTCCGGTCGTAGCGTCCGCCCAGGACTCGGGATAATTGACCTCGATGAGTCCGGTAACTGCGTTTTCCACGGCTGCGTTATTGCTGTCGATAACGGCCTGACCTTTCTTTCCGTAGGTCTTGAGGATAGCGGCTTTCATATAGCCTTCGGCTTCCTCGTAGGGAATGATGTTCGCGAGTTTGAAGAAAGCGGACTGCATTACCATATTGGTGGACTTTGCGCTTCCGGCTTTCTTTGCGATTTCGAGACCGTTGATGATATAGAACTTAAGGTGTTTTCTCGCTATCTGATTCTTCATAACGGCGGGGAGCTTTTCGTCGAGCTCGTCTGTCGTCCAGGCGCAGTTGAGAAGGAAGGTACCTCCCTCCTTCGCGCTTCCGAGAATGTCGTAACGGGTAACGTAGCTGGGATTATGACAAGCGATGAATTCCGCCTGATCGATAAGGTAGCTGGACTTGATGGGGGTTTTTCCGAAACGAAGGTGGCTTATGGTAAGGCCGCCGGACTTCTTGGAGTCGTACTCGAAGTATCCCTGCGCGTAAAGGTCGGTGTGGTCGCCGATAATCTTGATGCTGTTCTTGTTCGCGCCGACGGTGCCGTCGCTGCCGAGGCCGTAGAACTTACATCTGGTCGTTCCTTCGCTCGCGACGTCTATAAGCTCGTCCACGGGAAGGGAGGTATTGGTAACGTCGTCGGTGATACCCACGGTGAAGTGGTTCTTGGGCTGCTCGAGCTTCATATTCTTGAAGACCGAAAGGACCATAGAGGGGGTGAATTCCTTGCTGCCGAGACCGTAACGGCCGCCGACCACGCAGATACCCTTTCTTCCGGCTTCTTCGAGAGCCGCGATAACGTCGAGGTAAAGAGGTTCGCCGAGAGAGCCTGCTTCCTTGGTTCTGTCGAGAACGCTGATTCTCCTGACCGACGCGGGGATAGCGTTCACGAAGTTCCTGACCGAGAACGGACGATAAAGGTGAACCTTCACCATACCGACCTTCTCGCCCTTCTTCGCGAGGTAATCTATGGTTTCTTCGGCTGCGTCCGCGCCGCTGCCCATCATAACGATGATGTTTTCCGCGTCGGGAGCGCCTACGTAATCGAAGAGGTTATATTTTCTTCCGGTAAGCTCTCCGACCTGTTTCATATACTTCTCCACGATTGCGGGAACCGCTTCGTAATACTTATTCGCGGCTTCTCTGTTCTGGAAGTAGATATCGGGGTTCTGAGCGGTACCTCTGAGGTCGGGGTGTTCGGGATTGATGGCTCTTCTTCTGAAGTCCTCTACGTACTTCATATCGAGGAGCTTTGCCATATCCTCGTAGGAGATCTCTTCGATTTTGCTTACCTCGTGGCTGGTTCTGAAGCCGTCGAAGAAGTGAACGAAGGGAACCTTTGCTTCGAGAGTGGAAAGGTGCGCCACGAGAGCGAGGTCCATAGCCTCCTGAACGGAGTTGCTCGCAAGCATAGCGAAGCCCGTCTGGCGGCACGCCATAACGTCCGCGTGATCTCCGAAGATATTGAGAGCGTGTGCAGCGAGCGCTCTTGCGGAAACGTGGAATACGCAGGGAAGGAGTTCGCCCGCGATCTTGTACATATTGGGGATCATAAGGAGCAGACCCTGACTTGCCGTGAAAGTGGAAGTCAGCGCGCCCGCCGTAAGACTGCCGTGAACCGCGCCCGCAGCGCCTGCTTCGGACTGCATTTCGGCGATTCTGACCTTCTGACCGAAGAGATTGGTTCTGCCTCCGGCAGCCCATTCGTCGGCAACCTCCGCCATAGGCGAGGACGGAGTGATCGGGTAAATAGCCGCGACGTCGCTGAAGGCGTAAGCTACGTGCGAAGCTGCGGTATTACCGTCGATAGTGATTTTTCTTGCCATTTTTTTCCTCCTGAATTGAGATGTTGTCCGTTTCAGTCATAACGGACGGTTAACAAAAGAGTTGCTTTTTTGCGGCGATAAAGCCGCTTACGAATCTGACGTCCGTATCTATGGATTATACAAGAATCCGCAGGATAAGTCAACTATTTACAAATATTATCGTTCCCGCAAAAATCGGGTTTTTTGTCCTTCTTTCCGAAAAAACGGGCGTCCGTTCCGATATTCCCGAAAAACCCCGCCCGTTCCGATATCCACTTATATCCATTCTCATATCCACAAGTATCCGTTCTCATATCTACTTAATATCCATTCTCATATCTATGAGTATTGTCTGTAACTATCCATACGCATATCTACTTGCATTCATTCTCATATCCGCAACTATCCATACGCATATCCGCAAGTGTCCGTTCTCATATCTATTCGTATCCGTTCTCATATCTTCACGGGATAGTTTCTGATTATTCTCCCCGCGAGGGCCTCGTAAAGCCCGTCGGCTTTTCTTTCGAGAGCGGCGACCGACCTCGGGGCCTCCGAAAAAAGCGGAGCCAGTCTTTTGAGCGCGCCCTCCGATTCTTTTCTGAATCCGAGTAATCTCGAATAAGGTTTGCTTTTCTTATATTCCTCCGCGATTTCCGAGGTTACACCGAGGAGGCAATCGAGAAGCGCGCGTCTGAGTCTGCCTTCGGTATATCTTTTCGTTTTGAGGAGGGAGAAGAACTCTCCGTAAGACGAGGCTCTCGCCGAGAGGATTCTGTTTTCGATTCCCTCGGAGATTCCGCGGATTTTCGCGAGGTACTCCGCGTTCCAGAGGTTCCTGCTCAGAAAGACGAGTTTTTCGTAATCCTCAATATTCGTCCACTTGTCGTCGTCCGCGAAAACGAAGCTCGGTACGGCTGCGGAGTAATCCTCTCCTCTGCTTCTCGCGAGTCTTATCGCCGAAGAGGACGCTCTCTCGGAAAAAGCCGTATCGTTATACCCTTCGTTTCTTTTCATCGGGTAAATCTCGGGACGGAATCCGAGTTTCCCGCATTCTCTCAGATACCCTGCGGCGAGGATATCGTTGGGGTTTTCGAGAGGTTCGGGGAGCTTTCCGCGAAGAGCCTTTCCGCACGCCTTCGGATAGCTTATTCCTTCGGAAAGAAATCTTCTGACTCGTCGGTCATACTCTTCGGAAAGCTGGAATTCCGCGCAGCTCCTCAGAAACTCCGCGTTCCCGCTCTCGCAGCCGAAGGACAACGCCTCCGCCCCGATGAAATCGAGGATTCTCGCCGCTCCGAAGGCGAAATCGTCCGCCGCCGCGGCAGCCGAAAGCAAAGGAAGCTCTATAACGACGTCCGCCCCCGCGAGAAGAGCGTGCTTCGCTCTCGTGAACCTGTCCGTAACCGCCGGTCTTCCGCGCTGAACGAAGTTCCCCGACATAAGACACACCAGAAAATCGCAGCCCGAAGCCTCCCGCGCAAACTTCATATGTCCGGCGTGCATTTTGTGAAAAGGATCGTATTCGCAAATAATTGTACAGAATTTCATACCGAAAACCTTTACAAGCGGATTTTTTTGTTATATAATTATAGTTATGTTTACGTGTCTACCGCTGTATGCGATAAACATTATACTAAAAAATCACAGATAAATCAATGATATGGAGGATCAAAATGTCAGGTCTTATCGAAGTATTCAAGAAGAAAGCCAAGGCTCTCAACAAAACGATCGTTCTTCCCGAGGGCGAAGAACCGCGTATCATAAAGGCGGCGGAAATGATTACCGCGGAAGGTTTTGCGAAGATAGTTATGCTGGGCGACGAAGCTAAAATCAGAGAAATCGCTCCCGACGCAAAGCTCAAAGGCGTTAAAATCATCAATCCCGAAACCGATCCGCTCCGCAAGCAGTTCGCTTCTCAGCTTTACGAGCTTCGCAAGGCAAAGGGAATGACCGAAGAACAGGCTTACGCTCTTTGCGGGGACGTTATGTATTTCGGCGTTATGCTCGTCAAGTCGGGCGACGTGGACGGAATGGTAGGCGGCGCGGTTCACTCCACGGGCGATATGCTTCGTCCCGCTCTTCAGATTCTCAAGACGAAACCCGGCATCTCCACCGTTTCCGGCTACTTCGTGATGGAGCTTCCCAATAAGAACTACGGCGACGACGGACTTATGCTCTTTGCCGACTGCGCCGTCAATCCCAACCCTACCGCCGAACAGCTCGCCGATATAGCGATAGCCTCCGTTGACTCGGCAAGGGCTTATTTCGACGACGAACCCAGAGTCGCTATGCTCTCCTTCTCGACCAAGGGAAGTGCGAAGCACGAACTCGTGGACAAGATGCAGCTCGCGACTAAGCTTGCGCAGGAAAAGGCTCCCGACCTCGCCATCGACGGCGAACTTCAGGTTGACGCGGCTCTCGTGGAAAAGGTCGCGGCTCTCAAAGCTCCGGGCAGCAAGGTCGCGGGTAAAGCCAACGTATTCGTGTTCCCCGACCTCAACGCGGGCAATATCGGTTACAAGCTCGTCCAGCGTCTTGCCGGCGCCAACGCCTACGGTCCCATCTGTCAGGGTATGGCCAAGCCGTGCAACGACCTTTCCAGAGGCTGCTCCAGCGAAGACGTCTGCGCGGTAGTCGCTATGACCTGTATGCAGTGCAAATAATCCTAAAGAGGTACGAACATGAAAATTTTAGTTATCAACGCAGGCAGCTCCAGCCTTAAATATCAGCTCATCGATATGGAGAACGAATCCGTCATAGCCAAAGGTCTTTGCGAAAGGATAGGTATCGACGGAAGCAGACTTACTCATAAAGCTCACGGAAAGGAATTCGTTTTCGCCAATCCCATGCCCGATCACACCGTAGCCATCAAAATGGTTCTCGACGCCCTCGTGGACAAGGAATGCGGCGTCATCTCCTCGATGAACGAAATTTCCGCCGTCGGACACAGAATGGTTCACGGCGCGGAAGACTATAATACCTCCGTTCTCGTAACCGACGACGTTCTCCGCGTCTGCCGCGAAAACATCGAGCTTGCTCCTCTCCACAATCCCGCCAACATTATGGGAATCGAAGCCTGCAAGGCCGTTCTTCCCGACGTTCCGATGGTAGTCGTTTTCGATACGGCTTTCCACGCGACTATGCCCGAGAAGGCTTATCTCTACGGCATTCCCTACGACGATTACAAGGAATTCCGCGTAAGAAAATACGGTTTCCACGGAACGAGTCATATGTTCGTTGCGGGAGAAGCGGCAAAATATCTGGGAAAAGACATAAAAGACCTTAAGATAATTACCTGTCACCTCGGAAACGGCTCCAGCATTACCGCGGTAGACGGCGGCAGAAGCGTAGAAACCTCTATGGGCTTCACGCCTCTCGACGGTCTCCCGATGGGAACGAGAAGCGGCTCCCTCGATCCGGCAGTCGTCGAATTCGTTATGAACAAAAGGCATATGACCGTTTCGGAAATGCTTAACTATCTCAACAAGAAGAGCGGTATGCTCGGTCTTTCGGGCGTCAGCAGCGACTTCCGCGACCTTACCGAAGGAAACGCTTTCGACAATCCGAGGAATAAGCTCGCCGTAGATATCTTCGCTTACGACGTCAAGAAATATATAGGTCAGTACGCCGCGGTTATGAACGGCGTGGACGTTATCGTCTTTACCGCCGGCGTAGGCGAAAACACTCCTTACGTAAGAGCGGGCGCGTGCTGCGGTCTCGAATATATGGGAGTCAGACTCGACTGCGAAAAGAACAAAAACTGTCCGAGGGGCAAAATTGCCGAGATCGGTGCGGACGACAGCAAGGTCAGGATTCTCGTTATCCCGACCAACGAAGAACTCGTCATCGCGAGAGAAACGAAGAGAGTCGCCGGTCTGTAAAAGCCGCGGGGAAGGAGCCGCCGAGGATACCCGGCTGCTCCGCGTTTACGGAAAGCGGATTTTAGTCGTTAATTCTTCCGCTTATCGGTTAAAAACAGTTGACAGTCCCGCCCGGAAATGTTATAATGAATTTTGGTATCACTCGATTAATACGACGGAGGTAACGATAAATGGCTGTACCGAAAAGGAAAATTTCCAAACAAAGAAAGCATACCAGAGTTGCTAACTGGAAGCTCGTGGCACCCTCTATGGTTGAATGCCCGAATTGTCACGAATACAAGCTTTCTCATCGCGTATGTTCCAAATGCGGAATGTACGACGGCAAGCAGATAGTCGATATGGGCGACGAAAACAAATAATTATCTTGTCCGAAAGTCCGAGGGGATTCTGCTCCCTGCGGCATTTCGGAAAGTCCGAGGGTATTGCCTCGGCGCAATTTCAATGACTCTGAAGGAGCGCATTTTGCGCTCCTTTTTTGTTTTGCGTTTTTGTTTTGTGTTTTCGGCTATTTCTGTTTTTGCGGGTTTCTGCTCTGTCTTTTGTTTTTCTCTTTTTCAGTCTTTCCGTTCTTCTTTTTTATTCCGTCTTTCGTTCTATGTGCTTTTATTCCGCGGTAAGCTCCGCCACGAGCGCGTTCAACTTCGCGGCTTGTTCGGGAGAAACGAATCTTCCGATGATAGCCGCCATATTTCTTATCGCCGCGTTATCCAGCCTGCCCGCGCGTTTTTCGGCTTTTACGCTTTCGATTATGTCGCCGGTCAGAGCTTCCTCGCCTTTTTCGTTATAATAAGCCGCGAGTTTGCGGAGGTATTCCATTTGCTCCGCTGTATTCATAGGTCTGCTCATACGTCTGCCCTCCCGAAAAATTATCAATTTATTATATGCCGGCATATAATAAAATGACATTGCCCGTAAATCGTCCGTCCGACCTCTACTACCCGCCGATAAATCGTCCGAATTCCCGAGCCTCGCCCGAATTCCCGACTAACTTTATACGAATTTGCCCCTCAAAAATCTACGAGCCTCGTCCGAATCGTCCGACCGAATTCCCGACGAACTTTGTACGGATTTGCCATCAGAAATCTACGTTCCGCCCGTAAATCGCACGGATTCCCGACTTAAAGCCGCACGTAAAGGAGAAAACCGAATGAATTATCTTCCTTTGATACTTGCCGCCGCCTTCTTTTTCCTGAACAAGCCGACCGCCGAAAAAGCCTCGCCCGACCTCGGGAAAATCGCTCCGCTTCTCGCAAATCCCGACGCGCTTGCGGCTCTCGACTGCGTAAACCGGCTTTTCGACCGAAAAACGAACGCGAACGAAAAAATGCCGATAATCTTCGAGCTTCTCGCCAATCCCTTCGTGTCGAAGCTTCTCGACGTCCTCGGCTCGAGTTTCGCGCAGGGTTTTTCGGGGCTTTCGTCCCTCGGCAGTCCCGCCTCCTCCGCGGAAAACGGTTTTTCTCCCCCGAACCCCCCTTCCTCCGAAAACTCCGCGACGGAAAATTCCTTCTCCTCCGACGGAAAAACGCCTCCCGAGAACTCCGCTTTTTCCGAGAAATCTCGCTCCGAAAATTCTCCTTTTGAACAATCTCCGTTCGAAAATTCTCCGTCCGAGAGCCCTTCTTTTGAAAAAACTCAATCCGAAAATTCCTCTTTTCCCGGGAAATCTTCGCTCGAAAATCCCGATTCGCCCTCGGATTCCGACCGCGTTTACGAGGAAATAAGGAATTCCGTCCTCGACGCCCTCGTGAAGTAGCCCGCCCGCGCAATCGGTTTACCGAAATTCGCTTTTTTGAAAATCTTCGGACTCTTCCGAAATTCGCTTTTTGAAAATCTACCGATTTTTCGGTGAATAAATATAAACTTTTCGTGAATAAATACGACCGTATTGCGAAAATCACTTCGTTTTTCGTGAAAAATTCGGGATTATTCCGTGAACAAGCCACAAATTCCCGATATATAAGGTCCGAAAAAACCTCAAAACGCTTTTCTAAACCGAAAAAATATGGTATAATCACAGGCGGAACCAAGCTTGCGGTCAACTCGCGGACAAACAAAAGAAGGCTTATGGAAAACAAAAAAGACGCAAAAAAGCCTCTGACTTTCAAGAACAGAAAGCCCGGAGTCATCATTATCAGTTCGATTTTACGCCCGTTTATGCGGATTAAGCTGCGCAACGTCCCCGACGTAACGCCCGACGAGCCAGCGGTTTTTATCTGCAATCACGGCGAGCTTTACGGCCCTCTTTCGGCGGCGGTCGGAATGCCCTTCGACTTTCGTCCGTGGATAAACAGTCCCGTTTTAAGTAAAACCGAAGCCTATGATTTCGTTTTTGAAAATTCTATGAAGAATAATCGATCGCTTCCTGATTTTTTGAAGGTAGGGATTGCCGAAATCTGTCGTCTGCTGGGGACCTGGGCGCTCAATTCCTACAATCCGATTCCCGTCAGCAAGACCTCGATAAGCGCGCTCCGCGAAACTCTCGACAAGAGCGTGGAAGCCCTGACCGAGGGCGACAACATCCTGATTTTTCCCGAAAATCCTCAAGCCGAAAACGACGGAAAGTATAATAAAAACGGGCTTTCCGCGATATCGGGCGGCTTCGCTCACGTCGCGAAAAACTACTTCCGCAAGACGGGCAAAATCCTGACTTTTTACCCGATGTTCACGGACAAGCACACGCACACGATCACCTTCGGCAAGGCGATCGAGTTCAACCCCGACAACCCTCCCGCGGTCGAAAAAGAGCGGCTCGTTTCGCTCATCACGAGCAGTATGCGGGAGCTTATGGGCGAACCCGAGGAGCCGCTTCCCGAAAACCCGACCTGATTCGCGAATTCCGGAGTTCGTTTGATGAAATCGCGAGTTCGTTCAACCAATTCGCAAGGTCATTCAACAAACCCGCAAGTTCGTTTAACGATTCAATCCTTTTCGTTTCGGAAAAATCCGAATTTCCCCTCTCTTTTCGGGCAATTCCGAGGCTCTGACGTCGGTTTTACCGCAAAACAAATCCAACATATAACCGCCACTTTAACGCAACGTTTTCAACATTTAAAGGAAAAAGGACTGATTTATCGCTTTTTCAAGACTCAATGTTTACGAAACCACCACGGATTTTTCACTTTGCGGAATTGATTCAATTCTGCTTTTATGACGATAAAACCACACGCTCACCTCTTTTTAGAGACAATTTGCACACTTATTTGCATAAATCACACTTTAAATATTCACCGTTTAACCTCTATGCCGACTAAACCCAACGCACAGCCATCACTTCGAGGTATTGCTCTTGACGCTTAAAGAAGAAAAGTTATTTTGTTGTGTTTGCAAAAAACTCAATGTCTACGAAACGGTCACTGATTTTTCACCTTCCGTTCAACACGACCTCGACGGACGCCCTCACGGCGAAGAACGCTACGCCCTCACGAAGTCGATTCAGGTCTGCCCCTACTGCCGCTACGCGAATTTCTCTGTCGACACCGAGATCGAAGGTTTTGACGCCGAAAAAGTCGTTCATTCGGGAGAATTTTTGGAGAGGGCGAAAAAGATTTCGGGAGCGAAAAAATTCATTCTTTCGGCTTATTTGTACGAGAAGGCGCAGGACTTTATCACGGCAGGGTATTTGTATATGAACGCAGCCTGGACTTTTGACGACGAAAATGCTAAAAATTCACGCACGACTTCAAAGTTACACGAAAAATCGCAGGGCAGCAACGAAGAAACTAAAAATTCACACATATCGGCTCGGACTTTCGACGATAAAATTGACAAAAAGAGATCAAGTAACGCTTCGTATACAAACGAGACTCGAACTTTCGACCATAAAATTAGCAGGAATCACTCGAACAGCAACAAAACAAGCGTCGGAAGCCTGAACGCAGCCTGGACTTTTGACGACGAAAATGCTAAAAATTCACGCACGACTTCAAAGTTACACGAAAAATCGCAGGGCAGCAACGAAGAAACTAAAAATTCACACATATCGGCTCGGACTTTCGACGATAAAATTGACA
>ERZ779821.189-NODE-189-length-25701-cov-21.4391_pt1 | contig 25701 bp, 25 predicted proteins | sample MGYA00511884_ERZ779821 | MGnify/ENA primary metagenome ERZ779821 (study PRJEB29588, sample SAMEA2152664) | human gut metagenome | biome: human gut; feature: human-associated habitat; material: faeces | place: Denmark | collected 2008/2010 ... | reverse complement strand
CTGCTGAACCATTCCGAGCTTTTTATGGAAAACCACTGATTCAAGCGCGGCGCAATCCGAAAAAATGTTTTCCACATAAAAGGAGTGCGGTTTGCTGCCGAATTTTTCTACCTCTCCGTAAAAATTAACTTCCCTGAGTGCAGGACAACTTACGAACATCGAAGCGACGGAGTCCGATGTATTGTTTAATCCGAACTCTTTAACGTCTACGTTCACGTTGACCGTAATCAGTTTATCGAGAGCTATGAAATCCAACTTCTGAGCAAACGGATTGCTCCATGAAAAATCACTCGAAATCTGCTCGTTGAAATCTACTGTCAGCAATTCGGGCAGATAAATAAACGTTCCCTGAAGCTTTATGGGCGCGTTTATCGTAAGCCTCTGAAGCTTCTGCATCAGAGAAAACGACAGATACTCCAGTGTAATACTTCCGAAATTTTCGGGAATGGTAAGCTCCTTCAAGCCTGCCGCCAAAAATGCTTTCGATTTAATCGATTCGATTTTTTCAAGGGCTTCAAAATTGACCTTTTCAAGTTTTTGCGTCATAGCAAACGACTCTTCGCCGATTTTTTTCAGATTGCCGTTAAAAACAATCTCCGTTAATTCGCTGCAAAACGCGAAAGCATTTTTCGAGATTTCCGTAACGCCTTCCGAAAGGATAAGCTTCGTTATCGTTTTATTGCCGTAGAACACGTTTTCCGCAATGACCGAAACATCGTCCGGAATAACAACCTCTCCGCCTTTACCGTTATACTTCTTCAAAACGCCGTCTTCCACTACGAATTCGGGTTCGTCCTCCGATAACGGTTTAACGTTACCTGCAGAAAACTTCATCGTGGAAGTCATCACCGCATATTGATCGTTTTTTGCGATATTCTGTACTGAATCCTGATACCGATTATTGCTGTTCACCGTTTCTTCGGACTCACCGAAACGGAAATCGTATTCGATGGGATTTCCCGCGTAATCGCAGAATCTGATTGTCAGCGTGTCGTTCGTCCTGCTTTCATAGTAATCGGTTATATCGAGAGTAACGTTGTTAACTGTATTTTTCTGCGCATTATAGATCGGAATACATTTGCTCAACGCCTTTTGTTTTTTCATATTTCCGTCAAACACACGCATATAACAGAGAAAATGATTATCAAAAAGCTCAAAATCGAGATACTTTCTTCCATTCTCCTCACGGTAAGCCGCATCAATCAGCGTGGGTGCGTCCATATCTATAAAGATCGGGAATTCTTCCTCAGTATAAATATCTTTTTTAAGATTTTGATATATCCTTACTTTGAACACCATTGTCTGGTTGTTTGCCATAAGCATATCATCGCCCAAAACCGATATATCTACCAAACTAATGGAAGGATTATACGGAGCTTTTTTTAAATCGTACCCCTGCATCGCAAAAAAGAGCGTATCATTTTCGGGATCAACCAGCGAAAGCGTCATATATTCCACATTTCTTCTGAGCCGAAGGACTATCGAGCCAAAGCCTATATTTTTAACACTCTGTTCATCGGAATAAACCAGGAAGCCATTTCCCAATGCCATGTGCTCATTATCTACCTCTGGAATTTCGAAGCCGTTTTCTACGTTGCGGGGATGGATGGGAAATTTTCCGTAATTGCCATTCGGATTAAGCGACCTCAAAAACATCTCTATACCATTTTCCTCTACCAAAGGAACTCTGTCCCAATCGCCGAAAAAGGCTATGTACGGAATGGAAAGGTCTATTCCGTCCTCCAAAGCATAAAGCTTAACGAATCCTTCCACATAAATACCGTTTGCGAAATTTTCGTTCATATACGCTTTATCTTCTTCCGAAAGAACAACAACGACCTTGATTTTTGCCGTTTCTTTTCCGTCAACCGTTACGACATCTCCGTCAAGACTTCCGTTTTTTACCGTTATCCTGAACTCCGTGCCCCTGAGCGCATATGAATTATTCATCATACAACCGTCTAAAATCTGTTCGGTTATAGCTTTTACGTCTATCCTGTAACGCAGGCTGCTGTCGCTCGTATTCACAAGATTAAAGCTCAGCGTGTATATTCCTTCTTTTTGGATATCGCTGCCGAGATTGAGTTTAACGCGATTGCTTCCGATTACGGAAAGATACGCCTTGGTTTTAACGGCATTTTCAATATTAACGACACCGGCTCCCTGATGCCTGGGAGAAAACGGCGTTCCGTCAAGCTTTACCATTTCTTCCGCAGTACTCATTATAAGTCTGTTTACAAGCTCGACTCTTTCTCTGTTCGTAAGCTCCGGATATTTTTCTTTAACGTACTGAGATACGACAATATATGCGGACGAAACGTTGGGGGAGGCCATGCTTGTACCCGACAGGTACGCATACGGATACGGCTGTCCTCCTATATCGACATATGCCGTCGGCATAGACGACCAGATATCGCTTCCGGGGGCGGAGATGTCGATTCCTATATCCAAATCCGAGGTAGGTCCCCATGAAGAGAATTCCGACATATTATAAATGGCGTCTTTTTTGTTGAAAACGATTTTTCCGACGGGGTTTTCCGTTATTCTATCTATGAATTCGGACGGAAGAACAGCCGCAGGATAATCGGTATCCAGAATGATGTTTTTAATACTACCTTCGGAGAAAAAGAATATAACTCCTACTGCGCCTGCATTTTTCACAAGCTCTACTTTTTTGTTTATCTCTGTTTCATTTACATTTTTTTCGTTATTTACAACCGCAATTTTACCGCGAAGATTAAGACCTTCGTAATCTGATTCCAGACTTCCGTACTCCGGAACAAGCTCATAGTCGAACATACCGTCAAGCTTGGACAAAATATCCGAATGCCACTGTACGCCGCCCTCTTCGAAGCCCACGTTATAAACGGGAACTCTTTCTCCGTTAAGAACAACCACCGGCGCGGAAATGTGCATCGAGGACCCTACGCTCAGCGCAGCGGGAGAGCTTGACGGAAAACCTATTACTCCGTTATCGGGAGCGGACGCCGAAGAGTGTCGTCTTGTTGCACCATACATGTTGGGCGCAAAGGACGCGTTTCCGGCAGAAACACAAAGAGCAATACCGAGTTTTTCTGTAACGGCATATACCCTGTTAACAATATCATATGCCGGGTTGACGTATTCGACCGGTCCGCAATCGCTGCCCAAGCTCATATTGATTACGTCTACGCCCAACATACACGCGTCCGAAACGGCTGCCAGAATATCGTTCATAGCCATGCTTCCGGTCTTGTCGCTTGCAACCTTCATAAATGCAAGCTGCGCTTCGGGAGCCGCTGCCCGAATCACCTCGTCGTTACCGACCAGTATTCCTGCAACGTGCGTTCCGTGATATAAACCGGGAACTATCCATCTTCATCAAACCCATAGAATCTTCGACAGCAACTTTAACATCCGTATCATTATCGGCGTAATCAAAAGCATATACGATTTTCGGGTTCATATACAAATCTTCGCCGCCAAAATCGTTGCCGTAGCCATAATTTGCCATCAGATATTCATATATGTCGGATATATCGCACTTCAGCATTTCACCGCGTTCCGGCATGGTCATAAATGCACTGTGGGTATAGTCAAGACCGGAATCGATAACCGCCGCGACCATTCCTTCCCCCTGATAACTCGATTTGTTTTTAAGCATACCGGTTACGGCATTCACAAAAACTTCGGTCTGATACGTTGTGGGGATCTCGAACGTTTCGCATATCAAAACCTCCGACACACCTTCCATGCGGCGAATTCTTTCGGTGCTTCCGTATCTCACCTGTACGCAAAATCCGTTAAAAAGCGTTGTGTATCTTTGCTTTATCTTGCATTCCGTTTCGCTTTTGCACAGATTATCGATAACCGTATCCTGCTCGGAAAGCATAGCCTCTACCAGCGTCTGTCCTTCGGCACTTTTTGCATATTCGCTCAGCGAGCAAGTGTTTTTTCTTTCCAAACAAGATTCCGCAAGCGATTTTTCATTGACCAAAACTATGGCGTTAACTATATCACCGTCGGAATACCCTTTACGTTCGACCGTGTTTTCTTCATCGAAGGTTTCGATTGAAAAACCGGATCTGTTCTGTGTGAAACTTAACCTATTGTTTTGTGTCGTCCGGTTTGCATTCCTGTTTCCGCACGCCGCAAGCGACAGAACAAGAATAAGACAAGCCAACAAAATCACTAAACAACGAATCCCTTTCACTTTCGTTTTCATCTTCTTTTCTCTCCTTTTTATCGTTATATATACTCCTCTTTTTCTCAGAGGAAAGTATCTTAAAATTATATCTGATTATATTTGTTCATTTTAATCGACTGAAAAATCATGCAAAAACAAAGCCATTCCAATTTTTAGAATGGTATAGTAAATTATTCACATTATTTTTTAATCGATTTTTATCTTTTTGAAGATTTCGTAAATTCTTGCGGCGCAATCGTTGATTTCGACGATTTCGTTGTCCGTAAGATTTGCTTCCAACACTTTCTTTATTCTGCTCAAGCCTTCTTCGTTAAATTTATCTATAAGCTCTCTCCCTTGCTTGCTGATCGTCACAAGCGTATAACGCCTGTCTTTTTTATCTACACTGCGCTCAACAAATCCTTTATTCTCAAGCGAAGAGATAATCTTCGACGCATTGGCTTTTTCCATAAATGTCAGCTTTGAAAACATCTGAACGGTTTGTCCGCCTTCATAAAATAATGACGCGATAGTCTTGCGCTCTGAGGGAGTCAACGACATGATTTCTACGCATTCGGACTGTTCATTCAGGTTGAATACCATTTGATACTTTCGGATAAGTATCGTTCTCATAGATTCAACATTCCAATCTAATTTTTCATAAAACTCTTTATCCAATTAACCTCCTTATACAGCCGAATTATTCGAACTCCGCCGTATCTTATGTAAATGTATTTTTATTACAGTTATAATTTTACAACTATTTTTAACCTTTGTCAAGTGTTTTTTCGTGGAAAATTTTAGTAAATTATAAAACTACGACTCTTTCCGTCAAAAAAAGCGACAAATGTTAGATACTCTTGGGTAATTTCAAGAATATTAAATCAAAACAGAGTAAACAGCGAGTTCGTAAACGGGCGACCGAGAAATTTTCGCTCACCCGTCTTTGTTCGTTATTTATATATACTTTCTTTTCGTTTACATACTGCATAAAAGCATACGTTTCCGTCTTTTCGATTCTTTCAACGGAGTCCAAAGTAAATCGTGCATTTCTTTCTCCATATAAAACATTATCGTAATTACTCTGTCCGCGGAATTGTCGCAAGCAAAAAATGTCCGCAAAAATCCGGAACAAGTCAAGTATATACCAATTACTTTAATCTGTCAGGTTTTACTTGACAGATACACGAACATGTGCTATATTATTTAGGCATAAAGCTATATAAATAAACGCATTACGTTCTTTATAACCAATTACCGTAACTAAAAGAAGGAACACCTTTTACAAACGCAGGTGCAGACGGAATAAAGCGGCTCGGAATTACGCAAATTGTTTCGGCTGTCGTATCTGCGGCAATTACAGACGGTATCTGCTAAAAAATAATCTTTCGGATTGAAACGGATTTGACGATACGGGTATCATTACGCCGGGCTTTGGCTTGATTTTAATTGCGTCGGTCGTTCGTCAGGGTTCGGAACTCGAGCAAAGAAACCGAGGCTAAGCAATTTGCGGAGAGGAATATGGAAAACTATACGTATATTAATAAGGGAGCGTCCGGAACCGAAACAAACCGCCGCCGAGTGTTTTCACAGCAAATGGAGCGTTTCGACTAAGGCGTATCTTGACTGTATGAACGCCTATCTCGTAGGAGAAACAGAATACGGTTGCTATCTTTGCTTGGATAACGATAAAATTATAGGCGGTATGGGCGTTATTGAAAACGACTTCCACGACCGAAAAGACTTTACGCCAAACGTTTGCACAGTTTATACTGAAAAAGACTATCGTTGCAAAGGAATTGCGGGTCATCGGCTCGATATGGTCATGGAAGATATGAAGTCCAAAGGAATTACCCCCATTTATCTGCTCACGGATCATACGGGCTTCTACGAAAGATAATGTTGCGACGTTGACGTCAATAAACGAAAAAGGCTATCCGCGCACCTGCGTGATGGGTAAGGCAGAGAACGACGGATTCAAAGACATTTATTTCATCACGTCCAAGCGCTCGGCTTTAAGCGGAAAAGCCACGCATTTCGAGCATAATCCGAAGGCGAGCGTTTGTTATTTTCAGAGAGGAACAGCGTAACGCTTATAGGCAACGTGGAATTTATAACCGACCGCAATAAGCAGGAGCGCATATGGAGCGAAGAACACCGCCCCTTCTTTCCAAAGGGACTGGACGATCCGAAGTTCCGTCTGCTGAAATTCCACACTATCGAAGCAACCTTCTGGATCGACGGTAAATTCAGGACATGTAAGTATAAATAATAATTACAAATAAACACAAACGTTTATAACAACCACAAAAACTACCGACATATTTAACGGACACAAACACACGCACAAACTAAAAAAACTTAAAACAAAAACATACTCGACTCACAACAAAAAGGAGGAAACTACTATGAAACATAAGATTGCGTACTTATCGGCATTTTTGCTCGTAGCGTTAAGTTTGCTGTTCGTTACGGCTCCGCTTTCGGGCGCGGCGGTTTTAAGCGACGAAAATTTGGCTGAAACCGTCGTTTATGCGGAAGAATATGCGGACGCATCAAGCGACCCCGAACTCGAAATTATCAACGCGGATATTCTCGAAAGAGCTGCAGAAAACGATTTTTTAAGTTCGCAAACCAATGGGCTTGCAAGCGACGTCGTTATGAATCTTCTGAAAAAGACTTTCAATTCCGTTCTTAACAAAAGCCAGACCAAAATCGCCAACTGGGCGAGCAAGGAATTTATGGGACTTATCTTCGGAACGGAAGAAAGCGACACCGAAAAGATTCTGAACGCTATTGCCGAAGTGGAAAAGAAACAGGACGAAACTTTACACAAAATCAACGAAATAAAGAATATGCTCGAAGATAAATCCACGCTCGACGCAATCGCAAAAATGATGGATCTCGGCGAAGGTTCTCTCTATAACAGAACGTCCATTTATCTCGACGCACTCGTAAACGTTGCGGAAGGAAAGGAAGAAAACGGAAGAAAACAGGTTCTTTTGTGGGCTATCGGTGGAACTTCCAAAGCTTCCGAACTTAACGCCAACGGAATAAGCACCTACGACGACGCCGTTCTCGAACTAGGCAACAAACTTCTTTCCAATAACTATCTTCTTGACAAAACCGAATGTATTTCCCTGAATCTTATGAATAAATACGATTTGCGCGTAAATAAGTGGGAACATCAAGGTTACACTATGCGTGAAGAATACTGGAATTCTCTTATAAATCTTTATATTTCCTCGGCAAGTCTTATGCAGACTTCTCTCGTTGAAAGAATGGAAGAATACGTTCGCGATAATCCCGAAAACGATCCTAACATTCTCAGAAGCACGCTTAATAAACTTACTTCTCAGCTCGCTAAGATAAACGAATATATCGAATCCACGTCGGTTAAACGTCTTCCCGATAACCTCCGCCACTATCAGGTTCCGGGACACGAGGCCGTTATGTACACGGAAGTAGTCAATCAGAATCTCGGACAGCAATTCCAGAAAGCCGGCAGACACGAGAATTACAGAAGTTCGAGCGAAACCACCGTAAATAAGTACTGGGAACCCATTTACACCGTAGCTTCCGGCGCTCTCAAAGGAAAGGTGGGTATCACCGCTTCCGAATATCAGAACATTTACGACGACTACAACCCCAAAGGTTCGACGACGCACGTAAGTCTTTACGACATCTTCTTCGGCGAACAGCACGGCAACTTCACGCGGCTTACGGATTCGGAAGGCAAGGATCGTTTTGACGAAAGCTGCAACTTCGTTTCCAGCAACGTCTGGACACAGTCCAAGACTTCGGGCAGCCTCTGGTATTATTACGTTTGCAGCGCGATGTTCAGCGGAAAGGACGCAAGCCACCTCACCTGGAAGAAGAACGACGAAGGTTATAAGTACGGCAATCAGCTTTGGGGCGGAATTCATACCGTCGTTTCCTATTTCAGCGACGGCAGAAACGATTGGCACGCGCACTTACCCAACGTTTACAGAGGAAGCCTGCTTATGGTCGTTTCGGCAAAAGCCAACTCCGCTCAGAGCGATTCTTCCGTCAAAAATCACGAACTTAAAGACGGTTGGAAATCGGACGAGAACTTCCATTGGCTGGAATGCGTGGAAGGCGACGCCGTTGCTCAAAACGAACATACCTTCGAATGGGTTATAGACAAACCCGCAACGATATTCAGCAACGGAATAAAGCACGAAGGATGTTCGGCGTGCGGACGTAAACGCAACGAAAACACCGTAATCAAAAGCTTATTTGGAAGTATTTCAAGCTGCGGCGGAAGTTCCGGAAGCTTAGCCGCGCTGATTACCCTTCCCGCAGCGGCAGCGTTTACCGCAGTCGCCTGCAAGAAAAAGAAGAAGATGTAACTTACTATGCCGGACGGAAAGACGCGTTGCGGTTGGGCAAATACCGGAAGCGAACGGTATATCCGCTATCACGACGAAGAATGGGGCGTTCCCGTCCATGACGACGAAAAGCTATTTGAGTTGCTGCTTTTGGAGTATTTTCAGGCAGGTCTGTCGTGGGAGTGCGTTCTCAATAAAAGGAACGCCTTCCGCACGGCGTTCGACGGTTTCGATTACGAAAAGATAAGTAACTACGACGAGGATAAGCTGAGTGAGCTACGAAACAATCCGGAGATTATCCGAAACCGTCTGAAAATACGGGCAGCCGTCACCAACGCACGGGTTTTTTGCGAAATCAGGCACGAATTCGGCAGTTTTTCGGCGTATTTGTGGGGTCGGACGAACGGCAAAGTTATCTTTGAGCAAGGGAAAACAAGTTCCGCGCTCAGCGACGCACTTTCAAAAGACCTCAAAAAACGCGGCATGAAATTTGTCGGAACGACGATAGTTTACTCCTATCTCCAAGCCGTCGGCGTTACGTTAAAGAAGCTCTCTAAATTTTCGTCGCCATTGACTATTCCGTATCCATGTGGATTTTCGGGATTGTTTGCGCTTCTTAAAAACACTTGACGCTTCAATAATAAAGTATTATAGTTTAAGGGTAGTTTATTATAATGAGCTTCTTCTTTAATCTTTATGGCTATATCGTGTTTTTGATTTTTTTGTCGTATCCGTATTAGTTTTTTGTCTTTTTCCGAAAGGCGCCATCTAAAAGGCGCCTTTTTTACGGCAATAAATAAAATTACCGCTGCCGTAGCTCTCGCTTTGCGTCAGCGGAAAGAGGCTATGCTGCTTAAAACTATACGATTGACAAAGCTGATAACCTCTTTTTTATCGTATTTATAATAGCCCTCCGCAACTACCTGCATAAGACCGTGGGAGAGGTGGATATACAGCATTCCCAGCTCATTTTGGGATGCTTTTTTCAATTCCTTTCGCCATAGCTCCATACTTTGCTCGCGCGCAAGATCTATCATTTTTTTGATAATCGACGGATTCGTATTCTTGAAAACAAGAATACGGCATATTTCGCTGTTCCTTTCAATCATATCGTATATTGCTGAAACAAGAAAGGCTACATCAAAAAAACTCACGTGCTTAAGAGAATTCCTGAAATCGTTGAGAAGGTCGTTTTCTATGCTCTCTAAAAGGTCGTAGCAATCGGAAAAATGAGAATAAAAAGTCGCGCGGTTCACCTCGGCGGCTTCGGCAACTTCTTTTACCGAAATGAGGTTTTCAAAAAAAGCGACGTTAAGATCTGGGAATGCCGCAATTGCGGTCATATTGTCGTAGGCATAAAGGCGCCCGAAATCTGCCCCGTATGCGCACACCCTCAAGCCTATTTCGAGCTTCACGCGGAAAACTATTGATTTCAGGATAAACCGACGGAGAATTTTTAAGGAGACAGAATTATGAAACAGAGATTTTATATTTGCAGACATTGCGGCAATATCATCGCTTTCATTAAAAATACGGGCGTTCCTGTTATGTGCTGCGGACAGAAAATGGAGGAAATCGTTCCCGGCTCGGTCGACGCGTCGCAGGAAAAACATGTCCCCGTTTACACCGTCGAAAACAACACGGTCAACGTTAAAATCGGCTCCGTGCCTCACCCTATGACCGAAGAGCACTATATCGAATGGGTATCTCTTCAGACCAGGCTCGGCAATCAGCGTAAAGAGCTCCGCCCCGGAGATAAGCCCGAGGTATGCTTTTCCGTTTGTCCGGACGATGAAGTCCAAGCCGTTTACGCTTACTGCAATCTTCACGGGCTTTGGAAAGCCTGAAACAAGACAATTTTGAAATCGTTTGTCATCGCCGGAGGAAAAAATGCTCGAAACAGGAATTAAAGCGCCGGATTTTACGCTTCCAGATAAAGACGGAAAGCTTATAAAGCTAAGCGGTTTTCTCGGGAAAAAAGTCGTTCTTTATTTTTATCCCAAGGATAACACTCCCGGCTGTACGCGGCAGGCATGCGCATTTGCTGAAAAGCACGCTTCTTTTTCCGAAATCAATGCCGTCGTCGTGGGAGTAAGTAAAGATACGCCCGCTTCTCACGAAAAATTTGCCGAAAAATACTCTCTGCCTTTCGTTCTGCTTTCAGACGTCGCTCTCGATGCGATCAAGGCCTACGACGTCTGGCAAGAGAAAAAGCTTTACGGTAAAACGTCTTTCGGCGTAGTCAGAAGCACGTATATTATCGACGAAAAAGGATTCATAGAAAAGGCTATGCCAAAAGTAAAGCCCGACTCCAACCCGCAGGAGGTTCTCGATTATCTCCTCGGCAAATAAAACAACCTTCATAAAAACTAATAAGGAGCAGCCGACCGTATCGCCGGCGGCTGATTAAAAAATGGAAATATCAAGCAGTATCAGATATATAGGCGTTAACGATCGCAAAATAGACATATTTGAAAGTCAGTATACGGTACCCAACGGAGTATCGTATAATTCTTACGTTATCCTCGACGAAAAAATCGCCGTAATGGATACCGTCGACGCACACTTCGCGCACGAATGGCTGGATAATCTCGACCGCGCTCTCGACGGAAGAAAACCGGATTATCTTATAGTCCAGCATATGGAGCCTGACCATTCGGCTAATATAGACAGCTTCCTTAAGGTTTATCCCGGCACTGCCGTGGTCGCAACCGCAAAAGCCTTCGCTATGATGAAAAACTTCTTCGGCACGGACTTTTCCGAAAACAGAATCGTTGTAGGCGAAGGAAATACACTTTCTCTCGGCAAACACAGCCTTACCTTCGTTATGGCGCCTATGGTGCATTGGCCGGAAGTTATGGTAACCTACGAATCAACGGAAAAGATTCTGTTTTCCGCAGACGGTTTCGGAAAATTCGGCGCGCTTGACGCAAAGGAAGAATGGGCAGACGAAGCAAGAAGATATTATATAGGCATTGTAGGCAAATACGGCGGTCAGGTTCAGGCTCTCCTTAAAAAGGCTTCCGCATTGGACATAAAAACCATATGCCCTCTTCACGGCCCCGTTCTTAAGGAAAACCTCGGATACTACCTGAAGCTTTACGATATCTGGTCTTCCTACGCGACGGAAGCGGACGGCATAGTCATCGCATACACGTCGGTTTACGGTCACACCCGCAGAGCCGTGGAAATTCTCGCGGAGGAATTAAAGAAAAACGGCTGTCCGAAGGTTGTTACTTACGATCTGTCGAGAATTGATCAGTCCTACGCCGTTGCCGACGCTTTCAGATACGGAAAGCTTGTTCTCGCAACGACAACCTATAACGCGGATATTTTCCCGCCTATGCGCAGGTTTATCGATGCCCTGACCGAAAGGAATTACAAAAACCGTACCGTTGCTTTCATCGAAAACGGTTCTTGGGCTCCTCTTGCAACAAAAACGATGAAAACCATGCTGGAAAAATCCAAGGGTATCACCTACACGAACGCAACCGTCAGAATTTTATCGGCGTTGAACGAGGAAAGCTCGGCAGAGCTTAAGGCGCTTTCCGACGAGCTTTCGATGGAATATATTGCCCACCGCGGTGAAGTCGCCAATAAAAACGACCTCTCCGCCCTCTTTAATCTCGGATACGGTCTTTACGTCGTTACGAGCAACGACGGTAAAAAAGATAACGGTCTTATCGTCAACACCGTCACACAGGTCACGAACGAGCCTAATAGAGTTGCCGTTGTCATCAATAAGCAGAACTATTCCCACCATGTCATCAGGCAAACGGGAATTATGAACGTTAACTGTCTGAGCATAGACGCTCCCTTCAAGGTCTTTGAAGTATTCGGATTCCAGAGCGGCAGAAGTGTAGATAAATTTGCCGACTGCAAGCCCCTGAGAAGCGATAACGGATTGGTTTTTCTTCCTAAATACATCAATTCTTTCATGTCGCTCAAAGTAGAAAATTACATAGACCTCGGAACACACGGAATGTTCATTTGCGAAATCACCGAAGCCCGGGTTATTTCCGACAGAGAAACCATGACGTATACGTATTATCAGAAAAACGTCAAGCCCAAGCCTCAGACCGAGGGAAAGAAAGGTTTTGTCTGCAAGGTCTGCGGTTATATTTACGAAGGCGACGAGCTTCCGGAGGACTATATCTGTCCGCTTTGTAAGCACGGCGCGGTAGACTTCGAGCCGATTGAATAAGACCTTGAATCTATAAAAAACTATTAAAACACAACGAAAAAGCCCCGAGAATCATCGGGGTTTTTTAAGAATATATATACGTGGGGAAAACAACCCGTGATGAATGTCGTCTACGCTTCGGGCGCCGCCCAATAGTAGCATTTCATATTTGCAAGAATGTCCTTTATCACCTGCATCTGCCAAGCCTGCTTCTCTTCGGCGGAGACGGAACGGTTATCGTAAAAATTAAAACAAGCTCCGACGTAGCTGTTTTCGCCGTCGTCTACTCCGTAACGGAACAGCTCGGAGGATTTAATTACGAGTTCTTCGTTGTAAATTTTCTGAATCATTCCCGTGGGTTCGTATCCGTCAATAATTCTCAGAAAATCTCTTTGCGTATACTTCTTACCGGATGAATTTATGGTAATATTACCGAAAGGCGCAAACGTTCTTTCTTCGTCGGTTATCTGCTCGTATTTCTTAACGGGAAGTTCGAATAATTTGAAATTTCTGTCCGTTTTGAAAACCTTTTTGTCTTCGGTTTTACCCGCGGTTTCTTTCAGAACGGAAACGTCGGCGTCGGATTCTCTGAGATTCTTCGTCATAAAGAAGCATAATACGGATTCTTCCTGAATTTTGAATTCAAAAACGATAAAATCATCGGAAATCACGTAATTTTTCAGCGAATTTTCCTTCTTAGTCGTGTCTTTCAGACAATAAGTAACCGAAACGAGGTCGGCGTAATTTTCGGGTAAATCGGCGATAATATAACCGTTCTTAAAATTTTCCTTTGCTAAATCGTGAATATCCGCCTGACCTATAAAACACAACCTGTCTTTATACACCGAATTAAAACACCCCGACGTCGGCGCAAAAAAGCTCTTGTCTGTCGTACTGCATCCTACGTACGAAACAGCAATCAATAAAGCGACAATCGCAATAACTAAAAAATGTTTTTTCATATTTGTTACCTCCTTTTAATGGGTATGTTCTCCGGTGCCTAAAGTGATCTCACCGGAGGATGTAGTATCATATCCGCAGATTTCACAGTATAATCCTGAAGGCTTAGGCCTCATTATATGTTCTTCTGCTGCGGAGTAGTTACATTTTGAGCAGACTTTATAATGATAGGTAGACGTAAAGTGTAACAAATTAATATGAAAATCGTGTAAGTAAATTCCGCAGGATACACAACTGCAATCTTCATCGAGCTCTACAAAGACGTACCCCGTATCAGTGACAGAGAAAGGAACGCTGCACATTACAAGATAACCTTTAGGAGAAATTACGCAGAGTTTATAAACATTTCCTGCGAAATCTGTGATTGTTTCACTTGAATAAATACTATGCCCCTCCACCTCCTCGGCATAGTCGGAGAAAAACTCCATTGCTACGACATTCGGCAAGTTTATGCTCGCCCAAGCGGACAAAGTCCCGATTGTCGCCGTCAATAAAATCAATATTAACGACAACAACAGCAAAATTTTGTGCTTCATATGACTTCATCTCCTTTTTTTATATTCTCATCCGCCAAATGAAACAAATATTTCTTATTATTGTCACATATATAATATTTCTTATTATTGTCACATACATAATAACACAGAAAAACAATACAGTCAAGCAAATTAAATTGTTGTAGTCAATAAATTTTATATTATTCTGTTTTTGTTTAATAATGGCAATAAAATTAATACGGAATCGATGAAATCTATTTTATCGGCAAGGAGTTAAGAAACTGTTTCCCTTATTTTTTATTTACAACCACAAATTTAGAAATTACATCCCTATCTATACAATGCGCGGTAAAATCCATCTTTTCCAACAAAAAGTCTTGTATTCTCTCCGTTAAACAATCCGGATCGGTTTCGGCTTTTGAATCAAGCGTAGAGCGTTGTCCAACCAACTCTTCTTTTTTCTTTTCTAAATCGGATTTGAATTCCAAATACTCCGACTTCGGCAGTTCGTCATCTATGCGCATTTGCGTTAATCGCCTCATTTTTGCATCTATTGTCGCGATTTGCTGATCTAACTCGCCTTTTCTTTTATCGTTTTCCATTTTTCCTTCACGTGCATTAACACGATACAATGAAGAAACTTCTCCCAAAATATCTTTTCTACTTCCCCATAGTCCTGAAAAAATATGACGAGCCATCATTTCAAACTTCCAATCGCAAACTTCTCGCAAATCACACGCGCCGCCTGAATCAACCCCTGCCTGTTCTCGCACGGTCTTTGAACCGTTATTTAATTGATTATAGCACTTATAACCATAAATCATTTCGCCACTTTTGTTTTTATGCCATTTATTCCTACGCATTCGATAACCACAACGGCACCTTAACTTTTTACTCCATATATCTTTACTTGAATATATACCACTTTCTTTACGCACTTCTCCGTTTTGTGTCAGATAATGACAATGCCGCTTCTTTTGTTCCCGTATTTCTTTACATCTATCCCACTGTTCATCGCTGATGATTGGTTCATAGTTTCCTTTAATATAAAGATAAGTATCCTCATCGTAATTCTTTATAATTTTTTGGTCAAGAAAATTATTCCTGTGAGATTTTAGATAACCTTGATAGCCTTTATATGTTGCATTATGCAAAATACGAGAAATTTTTGTATTTTCCCAACGCACCAAGCCTGAACTATCTTTGCGACCTCGCCTAATCATTTCGTCACGAATTTGCGAAATACCTTTCCCCGCCGAGTATAAATCGTAAATCATTCTTACGGTTTCCGCCTGTTCGGGGTTAATCACATAAGTTCCTGTGTTTTTATCGCGGTCATACCCTAAAATATTTCCGTTCCCGTATAAATACGCCTTTATCTCGACTAATTTTTTGTCCCGCGCGCACGCGTTCCGAAGTTCTTCGGCTCTCTTCCTGTGCAAGCGTTGCCATAATCGTAAGCCGCAGTTCGCCGTCTCCGTCCATCGTCCAAATGTTATCAACGACAAAGTAAACTTCGACGCCATAGTTTTTTAATTCTCTTGTAACAACAAGCGTGTCAACCGTATTTCTTGCAAAACGACATACTTCGCGCGTTACAATCAGGTCAAATTTCTTCTGTTTCGCGTCTTGCACCATTTGCAGAAACGCAGGTCGTTTTTTTGCTTGCGTTCCCGTAATACCTTCGTCGATATACTTTTTTAACACTATCCAATTATCATGACTGTTTGCTTGATCGTCATACCATTGCATTTGATTTTCCAACGCAGCCAACTGTGCTTCGTGTTCGGTGCTTACGCGCCCATAAAATACAACTTTTCGCTTTCTCAATCTATCCAAGTTCACGTCTGTCGGCATTACAACATCATTAGCAATCAAATCAATTCACCTCCGTATAAAGTTTATTTTGTAATGCAATACTTTCTCCATATTGAAGACTTTTTCGTTCGATATTTATATACTTTTTATCGTCTATCAGCCCATTTTCGTGTGCAATCTCCAACATTTTGAAAGCAATAACTTTGTTAATTACATCCATATTCAATTCTGTTTTGTTCATTTTTCCTCTCCTTATAAATTAGGGGAAACGATAACAAACAGTTGAATATGTATTTGGCATTGCCACTTTATACTTTATCGTTTCCCGATTTTGTATTCTTCGTGGAATGCCAAACGGCATTCAAATTATTAAATTGTATCAGACCGGACTACTTATTATCGGTCTTTTCGTACTCGGCTTTCAAGGATTCGTATCCTCTGAAAATCAACTGCACCTTCGTGATGTGATGTTTCGACAAAAACGCATTGATTTCATCGAACAAATCCCGCGGTATCATCGTTCCGAAATTTCCGCTCGTCTGCTTGCGCTTATCTTTGTTGCGTTCCTCGTAACTTCTTCTTGCCGCTCTGCGCGGCGTTGTTTCTTTCTTTTCCATAGTAATTCTCCGTTTTAGCCTTGCGACGTGATTGCGCAAATCAGCGCGCCGATGATACTCATTACGAAATGCCCTGCAATAAGCACGCCTGCCAACGCAAATCTGCCGATAGTTGCAATTACTTTTAACACTTTCATTTTGATACCTCCGTTATTTTACATAAACGATTTCATTTAAGATTTCTTCTTCGATAAGCCTTTGCATTTCCGTTTCCCGTTTCAGATTTTCCATAAAATCTTCCGACTTTTTGAAACGCTCTTCTTTCGAGAACTTCTCATACATCGTTTCATACATTTCGTCGGCGGCTTTATCTACGCCATGCAGGTATTCGGGAAGATTAGCAATCGTCCAATCAATTCCTTTATCTTCCAGATACTGTTTTGCAAGCGTTCCGTACTTGCCGTAAACTTGCTTTTCGGGTTTAACGGCTTTCTGATAAACCTTAATTTCCGCCACGGTCAAGCCTTCTCCGGCTTCCGCTTTTCGCATTACTTTTGCTTTGTTAATAGTTTCACCTCCGATTTCCTTTCATCGTATCAATACGATAGCATCCGAATCTGTATTTGTCAAGCTGTTTTGCCTACTTTTCATAAATTATTTTCTGAATCTGTCTATAAAACCGATTTTACACTAAAACTATTGATATTTAGATAGTTTTAGCGCATTTTCGGTACAGAAAAGGAACGCTCCGAAGAACGTCCCTTATTCCTTAGTTATTTGTTTGTCATTCTCTGTCCCACTCTATATCCATAATCTCTCGTAACTTGGAAATAGCGGCAGAAACAGTTTCCCTGCTTAATTTATCTTGTTCGTTGAATACATAAATACGTTGCATTTCATCGAACGCGCATTCAAACTCTTTGTTACCGGCAAGTCCTCTGAAATAATCAAAGTTTGCTATTTGCATATCTGCGGCAACACCGCCCTTGAGATTCAATTCTTCTTTACGTTTGTATCCAATCATTTTAAGCACGCGCTTGGGATCATTCAAAAACACTTTAATTTGCTCGTTATCGAGAAGCACGGTCAAATCGTAAACGTGCTTTGCAACGTCGCTGTAATCTTTCCGTTCAAAGTAAAACTGCGCGGCAAACACCTTGTCGATAAAAATTCTTTCAAGCGAAATCGTTTCAATTTCAAACGGTTCTACGCTATACACTTCACGCATTATCTTTTGTTGGTCTTCGCTTGCAAGCTCAAAAAGGTGCGGCGCAATCGTTATTTTGTCGGTCGGCTCGCTTACTGTAAAGCTCGTGGCTTCTATTTTCACCCTGCCGAAGCGTTGTAACGCGTCCTCTTTATCAAGCGCATACATAGACTCATAAAGATATTCGCAAGTAATACTTCCGCGATGATTTTCAAGCGTTTCCCCTTTTTCAAGGCAACTGAATTTCAGCGTGGCATTTTCAAGACGTTTTTTCGCCTGACTCGCCGTAGGGCAATCTTCAATATACACGGTAAGGTCTATATCTTCCGAAAAATGACGAATAGATTTCAGCGCCTTATAAAGTGCCGTGCCGCCTTTAAAATAAGCATATGCCTGATGTTCCTTTTCCGACAACTCTTTCAGTAAAAGCGTAACGTAATAATCTTTTTCCAATACGTCGCGGCGAATGGAACATTTCTTCGATATATCGTCCACTACAAGTTGAAATGCCGCTTTATCAAAATGTAACTTCATATCAGTTTACTCCTCTCGCAAGCTCCGAAAGGCCCGCATACACATTATTATTATTGTAATACTTCGCGTACCCTATAAGCCGTTCAAAACTCAAACCGAACGTGCCGATTTGTTTTCTTAAAATCTCTCGGTAGTTATCCGCTTCGATTTTGACTTTCATCTTATTGTCAAGCATATCAAGTAGTTGCAAATATCTGTAATTATCCCGATTGATCTGAATAACGGGTTTAATAAGATATATGCCGTCTTTTTTTGCTGATGTGTGATAAAGAAGTAGTAGAAGTGTAAAAAATTTTGCCGTTCCTATCCGGCGTTTGCGCATTGCGCCGGATAGGTCGGGCGGTCATTCGGGCAGGTCTACCTTGCCAACGAAAGAGTAATAAATATCAATGTCCTGTCTGCGTGTGCCGTTCTCGTCATAGCTGCACTCATGCACAACGATTTTCTCCACAAACTCACGCAAAAGGGTAGGGGTAAGTTCTTCAAAGCTGGTGTACTTGCGGACAACATTCATAAACTTTTCTGCGTTTACCGTGGCTTCCTGCGCTTTGGAAAGCTCTGCCCGGATAGCGGCGGCTCTCTCTTTCAGTTCTTTCTGCTCGGCTTCATAGTCTGCCGACAGCTCCGTGAAACGCTCGTCTGAAATGCGCCCGGTCACGCTGTCCTCATACAGCCGCTTGAAGATAGCGGATAACTCGCTGATACGCTTCTCGGCGGCTTCCAGCTCCTTTTTCCTTGCGGCGTTCCTGCGCTTGCCCCCGTCCTCGTTCTGCTCGATCAGCAGCTTCATAAACCGGGCTTCGTGCTTCGCTGCATAGCTGGTGACTTTCCGCAGATTGTCGGTCACTCCGGCGGTCAACAGGTCGGTGCGGATAAAGTGCGCCGTACAGTCACGGGTACGCTTCTTGTAGCTCCCGCAGATATAACAATCCTGCTTGCGGGTGGCGTTCTGGTAACGCTGCTGGTAAAGGACGCTGCCGCAGTCGGCACAAAAGAGTATGCCGGAGAATAAGCCCACTTCATCATAGCGGTTCGGGCGTTTGCGCTGCTTGCGTAACTCCTGCACACGCTCCCACATCTGGGTGTCAATGATAGGCTCATGGTGGTTCTCGAAAATCGCCTGTTTCTCAATGGGGTTCTCTACGCTGTGCTTGGTCTTGTAGGACGGCTTCTCCGTCTTGAAGTTTACCAGACAGCCCGTGTACTCCCTGTTTTCAAGGATATGTACCACGGTATTGGTCGCCCACTTGCACTCATAGCCGGGGTGGTAGCGGCGGGTGCTTCCCGTCCGACGGTATTCCAGCGTTCCCGGCGTGGGGATCTCCTGCTCTGTGAGCATACGGGCTATCTTGGTCGGCCCGTTCCCGGCAAGGCACAAGCTGTAAATCTGCCGCACAACAGGGGCGGCTTCCCCGTCAATGATAAAATTTTCGTCCTCGTCCATAAAGTAGCCGTATACGGGTTTGCTCGTGACGGGCTTCCCGCTCATACCCTTAGACCGTTTTACTGCTTTGATTTTCTTGCTCGTATCTCTCACCAGCCATTCGTTAAAAATGTTCCGCAGAGGGGCAAAATCATTGTCGCCCTGTGCGCTGTCCACTCCGTCATTGATAGCGATAAAGCGGACGCCTTTCTGTGGGAAAATCATTTCCGTATACATTCCCACTTGCAGATAGTTTCGCCCTAACCGTGACATATCCTTGACGATAACGGTGCCGACTTTTCCGGCTTCAATGTCCGCAAGCATGGCTTGAAAACCGGGTCTTTGGAAGTTCGCCCCAGAATAACCGTCATCTGTGTACCATTGCAGATTGGAAAAGCCGTTCTGCTTCGCATAGGTTTCAAGAATACGCTTCTGGTTTGAAATAGAATTGCTCTCACCTTGCAGCTCGTCCTCGTGGGATAATCTCGGATAAAGGGCGGTAATAAGGTTTCGGGTGGTCTGTCTTAACATAGTGTCCTCCATTTCCGACAGCCAGCCCCACTATTCCGTATGACTATCATACCACACGCCGGGGCTGGCTGTACAGTCCTTTCTGCTTCTTTACGTCCCGTCAAATTGCCGATTTTTGTGTAGCAGCTTCCGCTTCCAGCACTTTCAGCATTTTATCGGCGGCGGTGGCGGTGGTGTCCTGCTTGAAATAGCCGGAAACGACAAGGACAGAATTACCTATGCGGATTTCCGTCACGCAATCCGGGCGGCGGGTGCTGCGGTCATTCTTTGGGGTGTTGGTCATAGGCGGCTCTCCTTTCTGTTCATCAGCTTTTTCAGTTGTCCCATTTTCTCCTGCGCCGTGGCTTTTCGGAAGTTGCTCCCGGTAAAGCGGACAGGAGAACACATTTCAATCAGACGGTCATAAATGCGGGCGTGGGCGGTGTCCTCCGGGTGCTGCAAGTCCTCCAGCGTGAGATTAGTCGTGACGATCAGCGGCCTGCCGCTGCGGTAACGGCTGTCAATCACGTTGTAGACCTGCTCTAAGCCGTATTCCGTTCCCCGTTCCATTCCAAAATCGTCAAGGATAAGCAGCGGGAAGCTGCAAAGTCGGGAGATATATTCATTCCTGCCCTCAAAGCTGGCGGCAAGGTCACCCAATATCAATGCAAAGTTTGTCATGCACACGGGGATTTCACGCTCCATAAGGGCATTTGCGATACAGCCCGCAAAATAGCTCTTGCCTGTGCCAACGCCGCCCCATAGCAGATAGCCAATGTTGCGCTCTTTCATGGTTTCCCAGTTCTCCACATAGAAATGGGCGTGTTCCATTTGCGGGCACTTGCCGTTGTCGTTCTCAAACGTCCAGCCCTGCATAGCCGGGTCTGTAAAGCCCCGCCGCTTCAACCGCTCGACAGTTTCAAGGTGACTGCGCTGTTTCTCTGCGGCTTCCCGTTCCTCACGCTCTGCCCGCTGGCAGTCACATTCTGCCGGGTGGCGGTCACGCCCCAGCCATGCGGCGGTTTCTTTGGGGAAATAGCCCTCTTTGGGCTTGTGGCACTTCCCGCAGTATAAAAGCCCGTCCTCGCCGGTGTAGTCCTCCGGCTCCGGCGTGGTGTCGGTCATATTCAAAATCATTTCATCAAATCCATTCGTCATAAGCTCTCGCCCTCCTTACAGGTATAATCGGGTATGCCCTTTTTCGGGGCTTTCTTGGCTGCGTCCTCCTGCGCCCACTTGAAAATCGTGGCTGCATGGCTCTTGTATTTCCTCCCGCTGGAAGCGATATGGCAGGATAGGCGGTCAATGTAATACTCCCACTTGCCGGGAAGCTCTGTTTTCAGCCCGTCAAGCTCCGTATCGGAAAGAATGACATTGTGGTATCTGCCATAGGCGGCGGGGGCGGGGTGTCCCGTTTCTAACTCTCTCTCTTTTTCTATTTCTATATCTATCTCTTTCTCTATCTCTATCTCTGGTGGACAAATGTCCGCTCGATATGGTGGACATTTGTCCGCCCCTGTCTGCGGCAGGGCTTTTTGTTCCTGCAAAGCCAGCCGCGCCCTGCGCTTGCGCTCCCCCTCGGTAGAGGACTGGCCGATTAAAAGCTCAATGTTGCTCATGTAGAGTGCGCCGCTTGGCAAAGGCTCCACAAGCCCCAGCTTCATAAAGATTTTCAAAGCTCTCTCTACGGTACCTACCTGCTGGCGGGTAATGGTCGCAATCATCTGGGCGGTGTAGGGGATATTCTCGTCAAGCTGCAATTTCCCGCCGTTTTTCAGCGATTTCAAGTACAGCTTCAAGAGAATGTTGGAATAGATAACGCCGTCCTGCATACTTTCCAGCAGAACGATTGCATCATCGTCAAAATAGCTCTCTTTCAGCTTGAGGTAGTAATATTTGCGGTTATCTGCCATAGGCTGCGTCCTCCTTTTTCCAGCGTTTGGAATAATAGCGAGGGCATAGTATGATAACCGCCCGGAAGCTCTGTTTGCAGTCACGGGTGCAGCCCCGGCATAGGTCGTTGTAAGTGATACGGTTGCGGTGGTTGAGGAAGAAAGACCATTCCAGCCGCCGCTTCTTGCTCATTCTCGGCAATGGTAAGCTCCTTTCTGCCGTTCCTATCGGTGTAGCGGGATAGGGGGCATTTTCTGTATGTTCTCGGTATCATTTTCGGGCTTTTTCTGCCCTGTAAGCCCCGTTTGGAAGTCGGGGAGTATTGCGGTAAGGGTTCATATCATACCTGTATTTTTGTAGGGTTTCGGTATCATTTCGGGGCGGTCTTTAACGCTCCTGTTCACGCTTTTTCTGCTGGCTCGGTGCGCCCCTTAAAATCTGGTCGATATTGCGTCTGACTGTCTGAAGCTCCTGCGCCCGCTGGCGTTTCTCCCGGTAGTCGTTATATCCGGCGTTCTTCTGGACGGTAAGCTGCTCAATCTCCCTTTGCAGGGCTTTGCTGGCTGGCAGCTTGGTTATTCCATGCTCCCGGAAATAACGGGCGGCTGTGTCCGCTATGATAAAATCGCTTTCGTGCTGTTCCCGGTAGGCTCTCCGGGCTTTCTCCGATTTCTGCGCTTTCAGACCGTCACGGGCGGGCTTCGTGCCGATATAGCCCAAAAGGTTGCGCTGCAATTCCTTTTTCTCCCGGATAGCGGCTTCCAGCCCTTTCAGTCCGGCAAGGCTCTCCTGCGTGGCGGTGTTGGCTGCGGAAATGGCAGCGTCCAGCTCGTCCGGGGAAGAAAAGCCATACTGCTGGTAGAGCATGAGGGTAGCCGACATCTGTTTGAGGTTGTGCATGGTCGCCCACTTCTCATAGCCCCGTCCTTTCCCCTCGGCTCGCTTGGCGGCTATGTCTACCATGCGCTGTACAGCGTCATTGTTCGGGGCGTTTTTCGCTTCTTTTTTCGTCCGTAAGCGGTCTTTGATACTGCCGGGGTATTCCGCTATGGCTGCGGGTTTTTCGGCGGCTCTGGCGGCGTTCTGCTCCAAAACGGAGAGGACAGCAGCCCGGTCAAAATCGTCCCCCAGCTTCCGGGCGGTAATTGGCTTCGTCCTGTCCGGCGTGAGGTAACTTAGCCGCCCCCGGCTCTCCTTGACGGTCACACCATGCCGGAGAAGCAGGGCGGCAAACTCATCAAAGCCGGAAGCAGCGGCAAGGGCTTCCCGGATAGTCCGGCGCAGCTTCGCCTTATCCGTTTCAAACTTGGTCTGCCGGGGCGCGATACCGTCCGCAGCAATAGGGGCGTTGGCTCTGTCAAGGGCAGCCTGTCCTTTCTTCTGCGCCCAATACTCACGCTCGGTAATGCGTTCTTTGCTGCCGTTCAAAAGGTCTATCTGGTAAAGCCCCTCGCTGTGGCACATCTCCATGACTTCGGCTTTCAGATAGTTCATAGCTGCGTCCGTACAGCGGTGCTTGCAGCCTGCTTTCCTGTCCGCTGGCCTGTCCATGTGGGGCAGCATGGGAACCTCCGCAATCCGCAGACTGTTAATGACGATATGCACATGGATATTTTCGGTGTGGCTGTGTCCGTCCGGGTGGGTGCAGACAAGGGCCTGGTGTCCGGGGAAATGCTCGGCGCAGAACTTCTCGCCCAGCTCCTGCGCCCGATCAACGGTCAAGCCGTTGTCCGGGCCGTCCCGTGGGTCAAAGCTGATGATGTAGTGGTGGCTCTTTACGTCCTCCCGTTTCTGGTTCTTGCCGTAGCGGAGATTGGAGCGCATACAGGCAACGGCAAAATCCTCCCCGCCACAATTCAGAGAGGATATGCGGTAGTCTACCCTCGGTATGAGCCGCCCGTCTGCGTCAAGGGTGGGCTTCATGGTAAACTCGTCATGCTCGAATGTGAGGTATTTTTCAGCGTCCCCGTAGTTGGCATTTTTAGAGCTGATATGTTTGAGTATCGCCAACGGCTTCACCTACTTTCTGCAAGACTTCAAACTTCAAGGCGGCAAGGTCGGCGGCGGCTCCCCGCACTTCCTTTTCCAGCCCCCGGTAGGGGCTTCCGTATTCGTTCAGGCTCCGGGCAATCTGGTTTAAGTTGCCGCCGATTTTCCCGTACTCTGCCGTGAGCTTGGAGAGGGCGGCAAGCAGCCCGTCATTGACCGGGGAAACGGTGACAATGGGGCGTATGGTCGCTTTCCGTATGGCTTGCCGGATAAACTCGGACTGGCTGATTTCATAAGCCGCCAGCCGCCCGGTGAAGTCGGCGTATTCTTCATCGGTCATGCGGGTCTTTACCACATGACGGCGGTGGGGCGTATTGTATTTCTTTCGCATGGTCTGTGACCTCCTTTCTCGCCCGACAGGGCGCATAGCAGGGTTTGGGGAAGGCACTCCCCAACAAGATTCCCGCAGGGGCAAAAATAAGCGGAGAGCGAATTTTGGCACCTCGGTAGAATCTTGCTCTGAAAAACTCCGGCGTTCCCCGGCTCCCGTCCTTTCCGCTAACAAAACGTTTCAAAAGGGCTTTGCTACCCGCTATTCCGGCTTATCTTGAAAATTTTCCTTTCACTACCTACAACACCACGCAAAGCAAAATGGACGGAGATTTTTAGAATTTCCCCTCTATTCCCTACAACACCACGCAAGCCGGAATAGGCGGACAATGGCAGTATTTTTTTCTTTGATACCCTCTACGGATAAGTAAGGGATTTTGCCAACTGCGGCGGCTATTTTCCCTTTTGTTTTTTCATACTGGGGATTTTCAAAAATGCCAAACAGGAACGAAAAAAAGCAGCAAATCTGTTGAATAGATTTACTGCTTTCTGGTTGCCGGCGAAGCGGCGGTTATTCAGTTGTAGGCGGTAGGGCTATCTCCCAAAGCGGAACTTGAAAATAGCTGTGAGAAGCGTCTGGGTGATGTAGTCCTCTGTATCTTGGTCTACCCGTCCATTCACACGGGCGGCACATTGTATGCGGCGGCGGTAATACTGCAATACAGTTCCCACCGCTTCCGGCTCCCCGCTGGCGGCTTGGACGATTGTTTCATAGGGGAGAAGCCTATTATTTCTCATATGCCATTCCCTCCATTTCCGCTTGGAGCTGCCGTAGGGCTTTTCGGATATGGTAGCCCGCTGTGCTGCGGCTGCGCCCGTACTGTCTGCCAATTTCGTGCTGTGGAATACGCTTGAAAAAGGACAGGTAAATCATTTCCCGCTCCCGTTCGTCCAGCCGTGACAGGGCTTCCGCAAGTAAACCGCTGCTGAAAATGACCGTATCGCCGCAAAGGGTAAGTATGTATTCCTCGTCCGGCTCCGGGGCTTGGAAATATTCATCTGTCGTGCCTAAAGGGTAGTGCTTTTCGTCTGTGAGGTATTCAAGGGATATTTCTCTTTTGTGCTTCCTGCTCCGTGTCCTCGCTGCGTTGATCGTTGCATTTCGGATAACGACTTTGCAAAAGGCATGGAAAGTGTACTCGATATGTTCCCGATATTCTTCTGTACAGGTCATGGAAAATCCCCCTTTCCTCCCAAAAGGGCTGTGGCTGGTTAGTAGTTGC
>ERZ779821.175-NODE-175-length-27217-cov-2.59156_pt1 | contig 27217 bp, 9 predicted proteins | sample MGYA00511884_ERZ779821 | MGnify/ENA primary metagenome ERZ779821 (study PRJEB29588, sample SAMEA2152664) | human gut metagenome | biome: human gut; feature: human-associated habitat; material: faeces | place: Denmark | collected 2008/2010 ... | reverse complement strand
AATCTATGCTAAAACCCCTGCCGATATGGGTGGTTTTGCAGTTATAAGTGCAAAATCAACAGTAAACATTAAAACCGGAACAAAAATATCTGGATTCAGAGCTAATAATGGCGGGGCTTTTTATGTTTCTGGTGGGTTGAATATTTATGGTGGAACCATTTCGGGAAACACTGCGGTTCAAAATGGTGGTGCAGCATATGTTGCAAGCGGTGGTGTTCTCGGGATTTATGGCGGAAGCATCACGGGAAACACGGCTGCAAAGGGAAGTGCTGTTTATATTAATGGCGGAAGCATGAAAGTTGGTGGCGGAACGGTTGAAGGTGATATTTATTTGGGAAATTATTCTAATTTGTCGCTTCAATTGGGAACTCTTAAAGGAAAAGTTGTTGATGATTCAACAACTGGTTGTGTTATTGATGTTTTACAAGATATGAATTTAAAAAATGCATCTTTTGTTCTTGGCAACAAGTCTCGAATTGATGTTGGAAATGATGATAATGGTTACACGGGAAGTTCTCCACGTCTCAATATTAAAGTTTCGTCAACAAGATCTGCTGGTGAAATTGTAAGGTTTTACGGAAAAGGGGATAAACCAAACTATTATACTATTTCGGGCTATGACACTGAAAACTATTATCCAACTGTTGTTGAAACGACAGAAGGTTGGTCAATTTATCTTGCACAAAATCGAGCAACAACTCTTTTGTCAACTTGGAAAGAAAAAGTTGTAGAAGATGGAAACGTTAGTCTTTCAAGCATTGAGAAAATTGTTTTTACAACTGAGATTTCAAGTGGATATTACATGTTATATAAAAAGTGCACAATCGGTTCAATTGATGTTTGTTTTAATGCGGGTGTTCTTTATTTTATTTATGATGGCAAAATAATGGCTCCACAAGACAGCTCAAATTTGTTTAATGGTCTTGAAAGTTTGAACGAGATTGAATTTGGAAACTTTTATGCAGAAAATTTAACCAATGCAAGCTTTATGTTTGCAAACTGCACAAGCCTTAATGAACTTTACATCTATGACAATTTTGATTTTTCAGCAGTTACACTTTTCACTGGAATGTTTCAAAATTGCGAGGCGTTAAGCTATTTAGAATGTGGTTTTATCACTTCTAATGCGACAGATATGTCTTTCATGTATTCAGGTTGCAAAAGCCTTCAAGACATTATGGAACATCATTATTTTGGAGAGGCGGAAAATGCAAAGTTAAAATCTATTCGTGGAATGTTCTCTGGCTGTAAAAAGATTGAATATTGCAACCTTAACGAGCTTTTAACTGTAAATGTTACTGACATGAGCTATGTTTTTGATGGTTGCTCTTCGTTGACAACTGTTGAAATTGGAAATTCTAACTATTTTTCAAATGTTACAACCATGAAAGCAATGTTCAGAGGTTGCGCTTCGCTTTCAAGTGTTAAAACAAGTGCAATGGATACGTCAAAAGTAACTGATTTTTCATCAATGTTTGAAGGCTGCGGAATCACTGATTTTGACGGGCTAGATGGCACATCAGCAACAGATATGAGCTATATGTTTTATGATGCACCAAATCTTGTTGAATTTTATTATACGAAAATGATAACCAACAAAGTTACCGACATGAGTTATATGTTTGGGGCAAACATTGCATCTGTGACAAAATTGTCATATGTCGATTTGGGTGATGCTGACACTTCAAAAGTAACGTCAATGGCTGGGCTTTTTCAAAACCGAAACAATCTCGAGACGATTAAAGGTTTTCAGAAAATTGACACATCAAGTTTGACGCATGCTTCAAACATGTTTTTCAATCTTCGTAAGTTGGCAACTCTTGACATTAGTGCTTTTTCAGCAAGAAGTCTTGTTTCATATTCTGGAATGTTGGATTTTTCTTGTGAAGAAGTTTATGGAAAAGGTCAAGGCATGAAAACTGTTATTACTGAAATCACTTGTCCAGAAAATCTTCCTTTTGAAATTCCTTTTACTGCAGCTGGAAAATTTTATCGTGAAGACACAAACCAAGTTGTTTCTGCAATTCCTGCAAATTTGACAAAAATTATCAATTTAAGAATTCTTGGTAATGTTCAATTGACTGATGATTGGTCAAGCTATTTTTCAAGTTCGGACGTTAGAAATCTGATTTTTGATACAACAATTTCAGAATCTGAATATTCAAAAATTGGTGAGACGCATAGCGGAATTTCTATTTATCAATCAAAAACAAATAGTGGTGACTATGCCGTTATCTATCTTGGCGAAATTTATGCACCTCAAGATTGCAGCAATTTATTTAGAAGTTATAGCAATCTTGAAAGTGTTGTTTTCAGAAACTTAAACACAAGCAATGTTACAAACATGTATGCAATGTTTGATGGGTGCGTGAAATTAAAAACTCTTGATCTTTCAAGTTTTGACACTTCAAAAGTGCAGAATATGATTACAATGTTTTGCAATTGCAATGCACTTGAAAGTGTTAATGTTTCAAGTTTTGCAACTTTAAACGTTAAAGAATTTCAAGACATGTTTACAGGTTGCTATTCGTTGAAAGTTCTTGATCTTGGTTCTTTCTATATTGCAGAAGATGCCGCAGTGGGCGGAATGCTTGACCTTTTGGAAAACTCTCAACTTGAGAAGTTTATTGCACCATATTTCTGTGCTACAGAGTTGAAAATGTCAACCGGAAACACACTTTTCTATAGAACACTTTATTCAACTGAGGGTGAATCTGTTTATGAGACTTTAGGTTCACAAAATATTGAAGCCGGAAGAACATATATTGCAGGAATTATGCTTACAACAGACATTGTCCAAAAATATAATTTTGCGACAAAAGTTGTTTTTTCAAATACTCTTCCTTCTTCAGATTATGTTCTTGACAATCAATATTCAATCACTGATTCAAAAACACAACTTAGTGTTTATGTTCTTAATAAAGAAGTGTGGTTCTATTTCCCTCAAATCATTTTTTCACCAACGAATAGTTCAAATCTTTTTAACGATTTTGGTGGTTGCAGGGAATATGTATTTGACAATTTTAACACACAATATGTTACAGACATGTCTTTGATGTTTGCTGCAAACTATAGCCTGCAGAACCTTGACATAAGCATGTTTAACACTCTACAACTTTTGAATATGGGTGGAATGTTTAAAGCTTGTGAAAAACTTGAAAAAATTAAATTGTTTTCTCGAACATCTCGTGTTGAAGACATGAATTGTTTGTTCTCTGGTTGTGCAAGACTTGAAGGAATTGACCTTGGCATGCTTGACACTTCAAGTGTTACAATCATGAATTCAATGTTTTCATATTGTGAAGGCTTGAAAAGACTTGATTTGAGCAATTTTGATACAAGCAACGTTAAAGATTTTGCTTATATGTTTAGCAATTGTATGCTTCTTGAAAAAATTGATGTTTCTTCGTTTATTTTTGATAACGTTACAGATGTTACAAGCATGTTTGATAGTTGCAAAAACCTTAAAACCATCATTTTTTCAGATAAGTTAAATACAGAAAAAATTACAAATATGATGGCAATGTTCCAATATTGCACATCGCTTGAAGATCTTGATTTGTCAATGTTTTCAACCGTAAATGTAACAGACGTGCAAAATATGTTTTATCATTGTGAATCATTAAGAACTCTTGATCTTTCAAGTTTTGAATTGCCAAACATGACGAATTGTAGTGGAATGCTTGATTTTTATAGTAATCTTGACTGGATTAAAACACCATTTAATGTTACACAAAGAATCCCATTCACTGCAAATTGTGACCTTTACGATATTGACACTCTTGAAAGGGTGACTGCGGTTCCTGCTGGAGATAGCACAAGCCACACCTATGCACAAAGTTTGATTTTGCCAACAACTTGGAAAACAGAAGTTAATGCACTTCTTCCAAGTGGAAAAACCGTTTTCAATAATCTTTCAAGAATTTATTTCTTTGATGATATTACACAAATTGAAGGTGCATCTGTTACATACGCAAACCTTGGAAAGCTCAGCACAAACATTGATGTATATTATTATGAATTAGAAGGATTTCTTGCATTTTATGCACCAATGAAAATTAAATTGCCGGCAAACAGTAGCAATTTGTTCTCGAATCTTTCAATAAAAACAATAGACATTAAAAACACCTCAACAAGTGGTGTCACAAACATGTCTTGGATGTTTGCGAAGTGCTCAAAATTGACGGGTGTAAATTTTGGTGATCTTGATACAAGCAGTGTTACGAACATGAGCTATATGTTCTATAATTGCTCATCGATGATTGGTGTTTATATGGTAAACCAGAACACTTCAAATGTTACAAACATGGCAGCAATGTTTTCGGGTTGTTCAGCTTTAACACTTGTCAATGCTTTGACTGAAAGTGATATCGCAAACACATATTCAATTGAATTTAACACAAAAAATGTTATAAACATGTCTTCAATGTTTGAAAATTGCTCAAGCCTTACTGGCGGGGGAGATAAGTGTTTAAATTTCAATTTTTCAACCGAAAAAGTTAAAGATTTTTCAAGAATGTTTGCGGGTTGTTCAAAAATTGAAAACTTTGCATTTAATAATATCACATTTACAAGTGCTTTAAATTTGAATGCAATGTTTAAAAATTGTAAGAGTGCAGTGCAAATTTGTTTCTATTTTGAAAATGGAATAACTGGTGAAAACATCACAAACATGTCTTCAATGTTTGCTGGTTGCATTTTGCTTGAAACAATCAAGAATTTAGATTTATTAAGAACTTCAAGCTTGCAAGAAATGAACTATATGTTCCTTGATTGTCAATATCTTGCTGAGATTGACATGACAAACTTTGATCTTAGCAATGTTACAGAAACTTCTTGTGTTTTTGAAGGAACAAATATAAGCCTTATTAATGCTCCAAAATATATTCCAACCTCAGTTAATATCGATTTATATACAACCCTTTATAACAAGTCATCAAGAGTGGGTTATGCAACTCTTTGCAGCGAAAATGCAGGAAAGATGTTGCTTAAAAGATTCACCATCACAGTAAATTCAAATAATGGAACACTTTCATATACCACAGGGTGGACAATTTCTTCACCAAATGCACAAAAATTTGTATATTATGGCGACTCAATTGGAACTTTTGTTACGGTTGTAAGAACGGGTTACACTTTAAATGGATTTTATACTGATATAACCACTGGAACAGAAATTTTGGCAAGTTATATAATTACTCATGATTATACACTTTATGCGAGATGGAAAAAAACTGCCTATACTTTGACATTTAACCCTAACACTGGTTCAACTTCAACTTCAAGCAAAACAATATATTATCAACAATCAATTGGAACTGTTCCAATTCCAACGAAAACTGGATATGAATTCCTTGGTTGGAGCAGAAACTATTTCGAATATTCAAAGATTATCAATCGTTTTGGAGCTTGCACACCATCTGGAACGGGCGAGTTCACTTTAAAACCAACCTCTTCGGTTCAAACAACCTATGCTCTTGCAATTTCAACATATAATGGAACAAGTTTTGTTTCAACAATTTTGTCGAAAAATGAGACTGGAAGATATGGTGTTTCGTTCACAAAATCTTCAAGCTTTAACAGGCTTCAATTTAAATATAAGGGTGATCAAGAAGAGGCCGGATTCTATTATGATTTGTCAGGACTTGTTAACGGACAGGTTTATAATGTTTCAGTAAATATTACAACAATGGCTCTCAATAATATTGTTTTGAATAATATTATGATTGAAAGAAACACTACAAACACCATAAGCACTTATACAAATGATTATGTTACTGCTTCAACTTATAACACACTTGCTTATGGCTATACAGTATTTGCAAGATGGAAAATTAAAACTGTAACTGTTGACATTGCAAACCTTTCTGGTGATGGCTATGAAGGCTCTGTAATGGGAAATGTGAACGGAAGATATTCAATTTCAGTGAAATATGGCGACACTTTGACAATTTCATATTCACCAAATGGATTGTATGCATTCTCAAAAATTGTAAAGGGAACAACATGGGGAAGCCCAACAATAAATGGAACAACATATACAATAACTGCTGCAGACGCAGATGTTGGAAAAATCAGCATTCGAATTTGTTATATGGTTGCTGGATATCTCCATTCTGTTTCTGACGGAGATGTTGATGATGCAACCGGCGGAACAGTTAAGCTTTATGCAAATCAAACACCTGGTGCAAGTGTTTCTAACGATTGGGCATATGGTGGCCCAAACATTGAAAGAACAATTTATGCAACACCAAAAGAGAGTTGGACATTTGACGGTTGGTTCAAAACTGCAGATTGCTCTGGAACAGCAGTTTCAACAGATGCAGAATATACTTTCAAAACTGGATCTAACGGAAACTTCACATATTATGCAAAATTTGTTCCAACACAAAAAGTTCTTCCAACTTCGTGGAAAACTGAAGTTGCATCAACAACCTATATGACAACAACGGTTACACCGGCAAATTTAACAAAAATCTCATTTGAGACAGTGGCTCCAACTGGCTATTCACAAATCGGAAGACTTTCAACAAAACTTCAAGTTTATGCAAATGATACAAATGCAAACGAAATTGCATTTGTGTTTAACAAGATTGTTACACCTGCAAATTGTGAAAAATTGTTCTATGGGCTCACAAATGTTAAAACAATTTTGTTTAACACTTTTGACACTTCAAAAGCAACAACATTTGCGTCAATGTTCCAAAATTGTTTGGCGCTTATAAGCATTGATTTAAGTTCGTTTGAAACCCCACTTATAACAAGCATGGCTTCAATGTTCAATGGCTGTGAAAAACTTACATCTGCAAACCTTTCAGGAATTTCAACAAGCAATGTTACGAATATGGAATCGTTGTTCAGTGGCTGTGTAAAGCTTGGATCAATTTCATTCTCGTTCGATACTGCAAATGTTACAAAAATGAATTCAATGTTCGCTGATTGTGCAACTCTTACAATTTTGAATTTTAATGAAGATATTTTTGACACTTCAAATGTTGAAACAATGGCATCAATGTTCTCGGGTTGTTCAAAACTTCAAACAATCACTTGGGGCACCAATTTCAGCACAAGCAAAGTTACAGACATTTCATATATGTATTATCAATGCACAAGCTTAACAGAACTTGATCTTTCAAAATTTGATTTTTCAAAAGTTACATCTTTTGATAATGCATTTGACCTTGGAGACAATAAGGCTATTGAGTCTATCAATGGACAAATCAAGGCGAACCCAACACAAAAAATTCCTATCACTTGTGACATGACTGTTGGATATTGGTCATATAGCGATGGGGGAATTGTTGACTCGATGTATGTTTATACTTCTGGTAAATATTCATATATAAGAAGACATGAAACAACGTTCTTGTCAAGCTGGAAGAATTATTATAGTGGATATGCAAATATCAAATCGATAACTTTCTCAAGCACGGTTCCTGGCAGTTCATATACATTGAATTCAATAAATGTTGGAACAGGAATTAAAACCTATGTTAACAGTGCAACGAAAGAAGTTATATTCTCGTTTATTGGAACTATCTATGCTCCAATAGATTGTTCAAACTTGTTCTATAACTGCTCAGGTATGGAAAAAATCGTGTTTAACAATTTCAACACATCTAAAACAACAAACATGAAGCAAATGTTTTCGGTTTGCACTTCGTTAACATCGATTTGGTGCCCATTCTTTAACACATCAAATGTTACAACAATGAGCCAGATGTTCCAACGTTGTGAAAGCTTAACATCGCTTGATCTGTCAAGTTTTAAAACTTCATCGGTTAAAAGCTTCAGTTGGATGTTCCATGGTTGCAGTGCACTTAAAACCCTTAATCTTTCAAGCGGGTTTACAAGTGAAAAAGCAACTGATGTGAGTTGGATGTTCAACGGTTGCTCTGCTCTTGAAAAACTTGATTTGAGCAGCATGGACTTGTCTGCACTTTCAACAACTTCAAGCGACACCTATAATGGTATGCTTAACTTTACAACAAGTTCAAATCTCTACTATTTCAAGACTCCTAAAAATTCACCGGTAGTGATCACTCCAACATATAACAAATCAACCACAACAGATGTGAAGTGGTATAAACTTTCAACCTATTCATATTCAACCACATCAACAATCAAAGTTCCTGCAAACAGCGCAAGTGTTGAATATCGCAAAGGTTTCATTTTAACAGCAAAAGCGACTGAAGGAACAATCTCTCAAACAATTGGTTGGATGGGTTCTGGCGAATCTGCAACAAAAATTGTTTCAGATGGCGATGTTTTTGGAAGACTTCCAACAATAACGAAAGATGAATATAGACTGAGATATTGGCACATTAACGGTGGCTCAAGCATTGATGAAACATCGGTTGTAAGTCTTTCAAGCATGACAAAAAGAGAGATTTGCCCAGAGTTTAGGGTAAATACTGCTTTGTTCCCATCTGATTGGCAAAATCAAATTGCAACTTCAGACCGAATGAACATAAAAATTCAGCCATATACAATTTCTTCAATAATGTTCCTTAAAATGCCACAATTCAGTTCATATGGTGTTTCAGATCATACATTCTATGGCTTTATTGAAAACGTTTCAGTTTATGCAAAGGAAACAGATGGAAGATATTCGGTTGTATTCACATATGGAAACTATGGCGAAATTTGGGCGCCTGAAAATTGTGCAAGAATGTTTGCAATGCTTAATGTGAAAACCTATGTGTTCAGCAACTTTGTTGGAACAATGATTCGTTATGCTGACTATATGTTTAACCATAATGATGTTTTGGAAACCATTGACATGAGCCGGGTGGATATAAGCAATGTTCAAAGTGCATATGAACTGTTTGACTTTGGAAGTGCTCCAATTTCTTTATTTAAAACGCCTTTAAAAACCCCAGCATTTACTATTTCAATCACTTCTAAATATGATCTTTATGCGGCAAAAGCAGATGGAACTCCTGCAACAGCGGCTGTAAAAACTCTTTCTGCATCAATGAAACAAAGTATAACATTAAAAAGAGTGTTCACTTTGGTGTTCCATGCTGCGCCATATAATTCGCTTGGAATATCATCACAAACTGGAACATTCTCGACAACAACAGGCTATACGATCAGCGGTTCAACCGCATATATGCGAGTGTTCGCAGGTTCAATTGTCTCAATGGCTCCGAAGTTCACACCGCCAAGCGGATATTCTGGATATACTTGGAAAACATCAAGTGGTGGAAGTTTCTCAACAATTACAATAATATCTGAAAATCTTGAGTTTTATCCAGTTTATACATAGCAAAAATCATTAAACAAAAAAACACCAGTTCAATTCTGGTGTTTTTTGTTTCCAATTTTAATATAAAATATTAAATTAAAAAAAGAGTGAATATTTGTTTGACAATATGTGGGGTGAAGGTGATACAATGCTTATTGTAAAATATTATGGAAATTTGTCATTAAAATGACATTTTTTCAAAAAAGAAGGTTGCATAAAGTGAAAAGAATTCTAAAGAAAATGTTGTTATATGTTTCATTTTCGTTGATGAGCTTTGCTCTTATTTTTTGCCTTGGATTTAATGCATTTTGTGTTCAAGATGCAATGGCAGATGCCGTGAATGGCGGCGGACTTTATGTTGGAAAATCTTCAACCCTCAACTATGAAGGGAAAAGAAATCTTTCAGGTTTCATTGCTTCAAGCAATGGTGGGGGAATATATAACATTGGAACATTAAACCTTAATGGTGGAACCATTTCCGCAAATAAAGCAGTGTCGGGTGGCGGGGTATATTCTGATGGAACATTCACCATGAATGGTGGAACCATTTCAGATAACGAAGCATCAAATGGCGGTGGAATATATGGCTATTCGAGCGGTTCTTTAACTGTTAATGATGGTTCTATTTCTGGAAATAAAGCAACATCAAATGGTGGTGGCGGAATTTATCTTGATGCTTGTGGTATGGATTTTGAAAATGGTTCAGTAACAGGAAACACCTCATCAAATTATGGTGGTGGAATTTATGTAACAAATTCAGCAGAAGTAATTTTTGCAGATGGAACAATTTCTGGAAACAGTGCTAAATTTGGTGGTGGGTTATACATTGATTCCGGACTTTTCACTTTGGGCGGAGGAACAATCTCTGGTAACACTGCAAAATCAGGTGCTGGTGTATATGTTAAATCAAAATTCGTGATGAAGGGTGGAACAGTTGTAAACAATACAAGCACGGGTTCAGATTATAACATTTATGCTTATAGAAATTCAGAAGTTTATCTTTTGAAAGGAACGGCAAACGGCGTTATTGGTGGAAATGGAACAATCTATTTTGAAAGAGCTTTTGATTTTGACGGAACTTATAACTTGAAAAGTTATGGTTCTTTGGTTTTGGAAGATTATAACGGAACAACTCCAAAGCTCAATCTTGTTGTTGAAGAAAGAGAAGGAACCTTTTTAACATTTCAAGGAAGCACAACAACTCCAAACATGTCAAACATAACCATTTCTGGTTATGATAGCAATAGCTATGAAATTACAAAAACACTTTCTGGCACAACCTGGACTTTCAAAATGAGCAAAAAAGTTATTCCAGGTTTGTTTACTAAAACTTGGAGAGATGAAGTTTCTTCAATTTTAAGCTTGACTTCGTTTGACAGTGTTGAAAGAATTCAATTTAGATATCAAGATTCTGTAGAATTACAAGGTAGTGATTTTTATTGTCCACATAAAACAAGTTATAATCAATATGGAACAATGACTACCGGAATTAAGGTTTTTTCTTGTTCAAGTAAAGATTGTATAATTTTTATGTATGATAAACCGATAATTGCAGACATGAACATGGAAAGTGCATTTGCAAATCTGAATGTTGAGTCTATAATTTTTGAGAATTTTGATACAAGCAAAACCGAGAATATGGCTGGAATGTTTTATAGGTGCAGAAATTTGACCAGACTTGATTTGTCTAGTTTTAAAACTAAAGAAGTTCAGTCATTCGAGGCAATGTTTCAAGATTGCAATGGGCTGCAAAGTCTTGATTTATCGAAGTTTAATATGATTGGGACCGCAGATGTGACAGGAATGTTGAATTTTAAAACAACAGGTCTTCAATATCTTTACACGCCGGCAGAAACTAATGGTTTATCAATTCAAATTGGGAAAACCGCGACACCGATGTATGATGCCGTTGCAAACAATACGGATATGAGCTTTAATAAAACATATTCAGTTCTTCCGAGCGGTGAAGAAGGAAGCAGGACATATGTTGCAACAGCCCTTAAGGCAAATTTATCAAATCAAGGGGTTTTGGAAGATAATAAAAATATTCTTATCAACTGCATCAAAGATATATTGAACAATTCTTCTTTTTCGGGCGTAAAAATTCATGTGAAATTTGCTTTTGAAGCACCTGTATTTTATCACAATGTTACAAATGGAAATGGAAATGTTAAAATTTATATGCATAAGCGTGGTGATGTTGTCTATTTTACTGTTGTAAATCCCGAATTGTTTGTTATTGCTAATGATGCTGGAGGAATGTTTGCTGCTGATACTGATTCGTGTTTCGAAAAAGTGTCATATTATACATTTCAAAATTTCTTTACAGGTTATACAACTTCAATGAAAGGAATGTTTTTAGGCTCGACAAGTCTTGAACGTATTTATGGATTTCAAAATTTCCACACAGAACAAGTTAGAGAAGCTCAGGGAATGTTTTATGGCAGTGGAATAAAATCATTGGGTTTTTATAAGCTTAAATTTGATAATTTGTCCAATGCTTCACAAATGTTTTATTATTGTGTGGATATTATATCATTGAACATGTCGTATGTAGATCTTTCACACATGTCCAGTGGGTTTGATGATATGTTTTTGTTTAATGGTGGGAATTCGAGCTTACCAATTGCACTGCAATATTTTGCAACACCATTTAACAATGCTCAAACAATGGCTCTTGGAGTTCCGACACCATTCATAAACGAAGATACCGGTGAAGAAGTTTCACATCTTAACGCAAATTTACAATCTTCATTATCCCTTAGAAGGGATGTTTCAACTTTCAGAGATAATAATAAAACCTCTTCTTCCAACCTTGAAAAGCTTGACCTTTGGGCTGGATATTCAGCACTCACTTTTGTTTATGTAAGTGCAATTGCATATCCTGGCATTGAGTGGAAAAGAAGAAAGGAAAAAAATATTAAGAAATAATAAAAACAAAAATTGAAAAATAAAAAGACACATGAAAATGTGTCTTTTTTTGTCCCCTTACAAAGAAGATGAATTAAGTGTAAATATTTATTTTGGTTTTTGTGTTAAGATTTAAAACCTGCATAGAATATGTTTTTTTAATTTTGGCATTAGAAATTAAACCAGATGGGGAAAACGTCTTAAATTTGCAATTTTATGCCTTAAAATGCAAGTTTGTTTTGAATATATGCAGGAACATCTGCAATGTTCATTCTGATTTGTTCCATTGTGTCACGATCACGAAGGGTGACAGTGTTGTCTTCAAGAGTTGTAAAGTCAATTGTCATGCAAACTGGGGTTCCAATTTGGTCTTGACGGCGATATCTCTTTCCAATTGAGCCAGCTTCATCATAGGTGCACATAAAGTGTTTTTGAAGATTTTTATAAATTTCTTTTGCTTTTTCGCTCAAATTCTTTTGAAGTGGGAGAACGGCAACTTTATATGGTGCAAGGCAAGGTTCAAAGTGCATCACAATTCTTGTGTCGCCACCTTCCAAAGTTTCTTCGTCATATGCATTGCAAAGAGTTGCAAGAACAAGACGGTCGCAACCAATTGAATATTCAATGTCGTGTGGAATATATTTTTCGTTGGTTACAGGGTCGATATATTGCATGCTCTTTCCACTGAATTCTTGGTGACGAGAAAGGTCATAGTTTGTTCGGTTGTGAATTCCGTTAAGTTCGCTCCAGCCGATAGGGAAGTTATATTGAATGTCGCAAGCGGCTTTTGCATAGTGTGCAAGTTTGTCGTGGTCTTTGAATCGGAGATCTTCTTGTTTGAAACCAAGGTCAAGCAAAAATTGCATTGCTTTTTGTTTATATTCGTTATAATATTTCTCGCTATCTTCACCCTTGCAGAAGAATTGATGTTCCATTTGTTCGAATTCAATTGTTCTGAAAATAAAGTTTCCTGGGGTGATTTCATTTCTGAAAGCTTTACCAATTTGTGCAATTCCGAATGGAATTTTTGCACGTGTTGTTCTTTGAACGTTCAAGAAGTTTACAAATTCACCTTGTGCAGTTTCTGGACGAAGATAAATTTTGTTTTGACCTTCTTCAGTAACACCACGAGAAGTTTCAAACATAAGGTTAAATTGACGAATTGGTGTCCAATTGTGTTTTCCACATTTTGGGCAGTTCACTTTGTGTTCTTCAATGAATGCTTGCATTTCATCGGTTGTCATTTTGTCTGGAATAATGCCAGAGATTTTGTGTTTTGCACAATATTCTTCAATAAGATTGTCAGCTCTTTCTCTCATTTTGCATTCTTTGCAATCCATTTTAGGGTCGGCAAAGCTTGTTGTGTGTCCAGATGCTTCCCAAACACGTGGATTCATCAAGATTGCAGCATCAACACCAAAAGAGTTTTCGCTTTCTTGAACAAAGCGTTTCCACCATGCTTTTTTAATGTTGTTTTTAAGTTCTACACCAACAGGGCCATAGTCCCAGGTGTTTGCAAGACCATCGTAAATGTCGCTTCCTGGATAAACAAATCCGCAACCTTTACAGTGGTTTACAAGTTTTTCCATTGTTAATTTTTGTTCCATTTTTTTTCTCCTTTATTTTGCCTAGAAAAACAAAACCCTAGGCTGAAAAATAGCCTAGGGACGATACACATTGTACCGCGGTTCCACCCTAATTTGTGAAAACCACACACTTTAAAAAGCTCGCTTACGTTTGAGCACACGTTTGCTCGGGAGTTGCCAGTTCCGTCATTGCAATTAAAATTATAAACTTGCTTATCAAAAAAGTCAACGTTTTTATTTCAAAAAAATATTTAAACATATGTTTGAATGGTTGATATTATAAAAAAATAATGATAAAATAAATGTTATCTGGAAACAATAAACAAAGGAGAAAACTTTGGAGTTTAAAATTCATTCAAAATTTAAGCCAACTGGCGACCAACCTGAAGCAATTGAAAGCCTTGTCCAAGGCATTAAAGATGGGCTTCGAGAACAGGTTTTGCTTGGAGTTACCGGAAGTGGTAAAACTTTTACCATGGCAAACATTATTGAAAAAGTGCAACGACCAACAATTGTAATTGCACACAACAAAACCCTTGCTGCTCAACTTTGCAACGAGCTTCGAGAGTTTTTTCCTGAAAATTCTGTAAACTATTTTGTTTCATATTATGACTATTATCAACCTGAAGCATATATTGTTTCATCTGACACCTATATTGAAAAAGACCTTGCAATTAATGATGAAATTGACAAGCTTCGTCACAGTGCAACATGTTCGCTTTTTGAAAGGAAAGATGTCATTATTGTTGCATCGGTTTCTTGCATCTATGGTTTGGGTGAACCAAGCGAATATCAAAGCCTTGCAATCTCGCTTCGCCCAGGAATGCAAATTTCAAGAGACAAGGTGATAGAAAAGCTTGTTGACAACCAATATAAACGAAACGACATTGATTTTAACCGTGGAGATTTCCGTGTTCATGGTGATGTTTTGGAAGTTTTTCCAGCTTCATCAAGTGATCACTCAATCCGAATCGACTTTTTTGGTGACGAAATTGACAATATATATGAAGTTGAAGCAATAAGCGGTCATGTTGTTTCAAAACTTTCGCACACAGCAATATATCCAGCATCACACTATGTTTCAAGCCCTGAAAAAATGGAAGGGTGCTTAAAGCAAATTGAAGAAGACATGCAAAAAGAAGTGAAGGCTTTTGAAGATGCCGGAAAACCAGTTGAAGCAATGCGACTTAAACAACGAACCAGCTATGACATTGATATGATGCGTGAGATGGGCTATGTTAATGGGGTTGAGAACTATTCTCGCTATTTTGACGGAAGAAAACCAGGCGAAGCACCATATTGCTTGCTTGATTATTTCCCAGATGACTATTTAATGATTATAGACGAAAGCCACATGACACTTCCACAAATTCGAGCAATGTATAATGGCGATCGTGCAAGAAAAGACAATTTGGTTGGCTATGGTTTCAGACTGAAAAGTGCCTATGATAACCGTCCACTTAAATTTGACGAGTTTGAAAGAAAAATTGACCAACTTATTTGTGTTTCTGCAACCCCTGGTCCATATGAAATGGAACATGCAGACAATGTTGCAGAGCAAATTATTCGTCCAACCGGACTTTTAGACCCTGAAATTGTCGTAAGGCCGGTTAAAGGTCAGGTTGATGATTTAATTGGAGAACTCAACAAAACGATTGCAAGTGGTGGAAGAGCTCTTGTAACAACACTTACAAAGAAGATGGCAGAAAATCTTTCAACCTATCTTGAAGAAAACGGAATTAAAACAACCTATCTTCACAGCGAAATTAAAACCATGGAAAGAATGGAAGTCATAAACAGTCTTCGCCGTGGTGAAAGTGATGTTTTGGTTGGAATTAACCTTCTTCGTGAAGGGCTTGACCTTCCAGAAGTAAAGCTTGTTGCAATTCTTGATGCCGACAAAGAAGGCTTTTTAAGAAGTGAAGGGGCTTTAATTCAAACAATCGGACGTGCTGCCCGAAATGCAGAAGGCAGAGTTATTATGTATGGTGACATTATCACCGATTCAATGAAACGTGCAATTGACGAAACCAACAGAAGAAGAAAAATTCAAACCGAATATAACAAAAAACATGGAATTGTTCCAAAAACAATTGTGAAAGAAATTCGAGATGGAATTTCAATTTCAACAAAACTTGAAACAAAAGTCAAAATGTCTGAAAAAGACAAAGAAAAAGCAATCAAAGAACTTGAAAAAGAGCTTGATGCAGTTGTTAAAGACCTTGATTTTGAAAAGGCAATTGAGCTTCGTGACAAGATTTTGGAACTTAAAGGCGAACAGCCAAAAATAATAAAAACAGGTGGAAAATGGAAAAGACAATCAAAATAACTGGAGCAAGGGAGAATAACCTTAAAAACGTTAATCTTGAAATTCCAAGAAACAAACTTGTTGTTTTCACTGGGCTTTCAGGTTCGGGCAAAAGCTCACTTGCTTTTGACACAATTTTTGCAGAAGGACAAAGGCGATATATGGAATCGCTCTCTTCCTATGCAAGGCAGTTTTTGGGGCAAATGCAAAAACCAGATGTTGACAATATTGAAGGACTTTCACCAGCAATTGCGATTGATCAAAAAACAACATCGGCAAACCCACGTTCAACGGTTGGAACAATCACTGAAATTTATGACTATTTAAGACTTTTGTTTGCACATGTTGGTGTTCCATATTGTCCAAATTGTCATTTGCCAATTAAACCAAACACAGTTGATGCAATTGTTTCACAAACCCTTAAAGCGGAAGAAGGAAGCAAAGTTTTAGTCATTGCGCCAATTGTTCGTGGAAAGAAAGGTGAATTTGTAAAACTTTTTGAAGGTTTCAAGAAAAGCGGATATGTTCGTGTGAAAGTTGATGGCGAGATTTATACTCTTGACGAAGAAATCAAACTTGACCGTCAGAAAAAACATGACATTTCGGTTGTTGTTGACCGTTTGGTTATTCGTGAAGATGTTAAAACAAGGCTCACCGACAGCATTGAAACGGCATTAAAACTTGCAGATGGCATTGTCACAATTGTGATAAACGACCAAGAAAAATTCTATTCAACAAAACACAGTTGCAGTGAGTGTGGTTTTGCATTTTCAGAAATTTCACCACGACTTTTCTCTTTTAACACACCATTTGGTGCATGCCCAGAATGTTCTGGAATTGGCTATAAAATGATTATTGATGAAAATTTGGTTGTAAAACACCCAGAACTTTCAATCGCACAAGGAGCAATTTCAGTTTCAGGTTGGACAGACGGCGGTTTTTCAAAAATGTATATGAATGCACTTGCGAAAAAATATAAATTCAGTTTAAACACTCCGTTTGTTGAGCTTCCAAAAGAAATTAAAGACATCATTTTTTATGGAACAAATGGGGAGCAACTTGATCTTGAATATAGCTCAGATCGTTTTTCTGGTGAATATAAGGGCGAGTTTGAAGGCATAATCAACAACCTTATGCGCCGTTATCGTTCGTCACAAAGTGATTTTATCAAGCAAGATATTGAAAGATATATGATTCCAACACCTTGTGATCTATGTCATGGAAAACGTTTAAGCAAAGAAGCACTTTCTGTTCTTATTGAAGGCAAAAACATTGCAGACGTAACTGATATGTCGGTTGTTGAACTTGGCTTGTGGCTTGATGGTTTGAATTTGTCGGCAAAGGAAAAGAAAATCAGTGCCGACATTATCAAAGAAATAAAAGCACGTGCAAAGTTTTTGAAAGATGTTGGGCTTGAATATCTCAATCTTTCAAGAACGGCGGGCACATTGTCTGGTGGTGAAGCACAAAGAATCAGGCTTGCATCTCAAATTGGAAGCGCACTTGTTGGTGTTCTTTATGTTCTTGACGAACCAAGCATTGGACTTCACCCACGTGACACTCAAAAACTTATCAAAACTCTTGAACATCTTCGTGATCTTGGCAACAGTGTGATTGTTGTTGAACATGACGATGAAACAATCAAATCTGCCGACTTTATTGTTGATGTTGGTCCAAAGGCTGGTGTGCATGGTGGTGAAATTGTTGCAACAGGAACGGTTCAAGACATTATCAATTGCGAAAAATCAATCACCGGGCAATATTTGTCTGGCAGAAAAAAGATTGAAATTCCAAAGAAACGCAAACAACCAGACGGAAGATATATCAAAATTATGGGTGCAAGTGAGCACAATCTAAAAAATATAGATGTAAAGTTTCCGGTTGGGCTTTTGACAGTTGTTACTGGTGTTTCAGGAAGTGGAAAAAGTTCGCTTGTGAACGACATTTTATATCCCGTTCTTGCAACAAAGCTTAATGGGGCAACAAAGCTTTATGAAGGCAAAAATAAAGGTGTTGTTGGAACTGAATATCTTGATAAAGTTGTTGTTATAGACCAAACTCCAATTGGAAGAACTCCACGTTCGAACCCTGCAACATATACTGGGCTTTTCACTCCAATTCGTGAACTTTTTGCTTCAACTCAAGATGCAAAAGTTCGTGGATATACTGCAAGTCGTTTCAGTTTTAACGTGAAGGGCGGAAGATGTGAAGCTTGCGGCGGTGACGGTCTTCATAAAATAGAAATGCACTTCTTGCCAGACGTATATGTAACATGTGACGAATGTCATGGCAAACGCTATAACAGTGAAACTCTTGAAGTTAAATATAAAGGCAAAAGCATTAATGATGTTTTGGAAATGACGGTTGAAGATGCATTAAAATTGTTTGAAAACATTCCATCAATTGCAAACAAACTTCAAACTCTTTATGATGTTGGTCTTTCATATATAAAACTTGGTCAAAGTGCAACAACTCTTTCGGGTGGTGAAGCTCAAAGAGTTAAGCTTGGAACCGAGCTTGCAAAACGTGCAACTGGCAAAACCATGTATATTCTTGATGAACCAACAACCGGTCTTTCAACCTATGACGTCCATAAACTTACAAAAATTTTGCAACGTTTGGTTGAAGGCGGAAACACTGTAGTAGTAATTGAGCATAACCTTGATGTTATCAAAATTGCTGACCACATTATAGACCTTGGTCCAGAAGGTGGCGACAAAGGTGGAACAATTGTTTGTGAAGGAACTCCTGAAGAAGTTGCAAAATGCAAGGAGAGTTATACTGGTCAAGCATTAATTTCGGCTCTCTGCCGAACCGCCGAGAATTAGACACGCACCTTTACTCGTCTTTTTGGCTAAAACTCTAAAACAAAAACCCCGGTGTAACAACAGATACTACCGGGAACTTTCTTTTAAAGTTTTATCTCAAAAATCCGGGCAAATCTGCTACTTCACGTTTTCAAATAATAAAGTCATAATATGATAAAATTATTATATATGAAAAAGTGAAAACAATAATTTTAAACAATAGCGTGAAAATATTTAATTTTAAAAGATATTGTTGCATGTCATTTTGAGCAAATGGAGCATACGAAAGCATGCGAAATGCGTCGAAAAATCTTAATGGCAATGTAAAAATTTTATTATATTTGTTTTAAGAAATGTTGTTGAGTTGTGTTTGATTTTGTAAAATATCAATCATTTTTAATCAAAAAATACGTTTTAAATATTTTTAAAAAGAGCCGAGTTTCGCCGGCTCTTTTTTCTTGAATAAAATTTGATTTTTTGTGAAGAATTATTTTCATGAGTATAATGCTTTTTCGGTCGATTATTATTTATCTGTTTGTGCTGGTTGTAATTCGGCTTATGGGCAAGCGGCAGGTTGGTGAAATGCAGCCTTTTGAGTTTGTCATAACCCTTATAATGGCAGACCTTGCATGCATTCCAATGGCGGAGCTTGCCGTTCCACTTGTGCATGGAATTGTTCCAATTTTCACACTTTTAATTGTGCATTTTTTCATTTGTGTGCTTTCAAGAAAAAGCATGAAAATGCGATATTTACTTTCAGGCAGACCTGCAATAATTATGAGTCCAAAAGGGATAAACTATATGGAACTTAAAAAACTTAACATGACTCTTGACGACCTTATCGAGTCGCTTCGTGGAAATGAAGTTTTTAATATTGAAGATGTTGCATATGCCATTATGGAAACAAACGGCAAAATTTGTGTGATAAAGAAAGCGACAATTGAACCTCCAACTCGTGAAGACATGAAAATTGAAATCACTCCAAATGCTCTTCCAGTTAACATTGTAATGGACGGAAGACTTATGAGTGAAAACGTTACACTCACGGGAATTGACGACAAGTTCATTTCAGAATGTTTAAAACGGGCAAAGGTGAATAAGCTTAAAGAAATTTTGCTTTTCACTCTTGATAATAATGGAAATGTTTTCATTCAAGCAAAGCATGCAAGCGAATATGTAACTTTTCAAATGCCGTTCGGGGGTGGTGATAGGTGGTAAAAAAGTGGATTTTTATTTTGTCGCTGATTGCTGTTTTAACCGCAAGTTGCATTCTTGAATATCGTTTTGTGAACAATTCTTTTGAGTTTTTGCATAATGAACTTATAACTTTCAAACAAATGTTAGATACAGACAAAGAACACATCGACACAGAAGAAAATGTGCAGTTTGTTGAAAACATTCACAAAAAATGGCATAAAAAATCAGACGTTTTAAAGGCATTAATTTGGCATACGGGAATAAAAGATATTGAAATTGGATTGTCAAGAATTGCGACCTATGTTTCTGAAAACGACTATACTGAAGCTCTTGCTGAAACCGACTCTCTTATTGACTATGTAATGCACTATTCCAGCGATTTTAAATTGACGTTTGAAAATCTCTTCTAGTTCCGGCTCTCTACCGAACCGCCGGAGCGTCGAAACACATGTTAATAATTCGTGTTTAGCAAAGTTAAAAAGCTTCATTTGTTACATGGTTTCTCCTTTACTCACATCTTTGCTCATCTTTTCGGCTTAAAGTTTCAAACAAGAACCGCCGATGTAACAACGGATACTATCGGGAACCTTGTTTTAACCTTTAAACTCGAAAATCTAAGTAAACCTGTTGCTCTCCGTTTTTGAACTCTCTACATCTTATAGCTATCGTTTAAAATGTTTTCTTTATATTATAATTTTTCTCTATCTGTTTGATAACGAACAACAAAAATCCACGAGTAAAACTCGTGGATTGTTTATTTGTTTGTAAAATTTTGTTCAAATTTAAAAAGAAAATACAACTTATAACTGCTTTATGTAACAAACTCGACGGCGGATAGCTTCACGATCAAACATGTCAAGCGCTTGAATTGCTGGAATATTGTCTTCAAGTTGGCAGCCAGTGTCGCAATATTCAATGTTGGATTCAATCATTCTTTTAAGAATGCTATGAATGATAACACTTGTAACACCTTTTTTCTGATATTCTGGTTTAACAGCAATAAGACCAAGCTCAACAACTTTTGGGTGTTTGATTGCATGAAGGAGGCGGAAAATTCCTGTTGGGAGATATCTTCCACGACACTTGATCATTGCATCTGCAAGAGAAGGGAAGCCAACTCCAAAGCCGATAAGTTCGTCTTCTTTATTGAAAATTAAACTTACATATCTTTTGTCAATAATAATGCGGAAAGAAGCAATTGTTTGATCAACAAGTTTTTTGTTGAAAGGAATTGTTCCATAGATGTTTTTATAGCATTCGTCAAGAAGTTCGAAGAATTTATAGCCATATTTATCCAAAATCTCTTTTGAAGATTTGAATTGTTTTTCATAAAAACCATAACGTTTTTGAACTTCTGCACAAACTCTTTCAACTCTTTCATTCATTGTTTCTGGAACTGGAATTCGCCATTCAACCCATTTTGCATCTGGGGTGTAACCATTGTCTTCAATAAACTTTTGATAATATGGCATGTTATAGTTTGTGAGAAAGCAACCAACTTTGTCAAATCCAGAAATCAAAAGTCCTTCACGTTCCAAATCGTTAAATCCAAGGGGACCATGAATACTGTCCATTCCTTTTTCACGAGCCCAGTCCTCAGCTGCTTTTAAAAGCATGTCGGCAACTTCTTTGTTGTCTATGCATTCAAAACGAGAAAATCTTGCACGTTTTGTGTTGTTTTTTTGATTGTATGCATGTGAAATGATGCCTGAAATTCGTCCAACAACCTTTCCATCTTCTTCAGCCAAAAAATATGATGCTTCTGATTCTTCAAAACACGCATTTTTCTTTGGATTTGTAAGGTCAAGTTCGTCTTGTTCAAATGGTGGAACCCAACACTTATTATCTTTATAAAGCTTGTCTGGAAATTTTACAAACTTTTTGAAGTCTTTTCTTTTTGAAATCTGTCTTACTGTTATCATCGATATTATCCTATTCTTTTTTTAACCTTTATTATTATATGATAAATGATTTTGAACAATAAATCAAGCACATGGTGAAATTCTTAAACAAAATTGTAAAAAAATGAATATTTTTGCCATAAAAAACACCTTATATCATAGAAAGCATGATTTAGTCGTATGTTAAAACATAAGGAATAGAAAATGAAAGGACTTTTTAAAGCAACTTTAATTGTTACTATTTTCAGTGTATTGACCCGTGCAATGGGTTTTGTTTTGCGAATTATTTTATCAAGAGTTCTTGGAGCTGAAATTCTTGGATATTATCAAGTTGCAATGAGTGTTTTTGGAGTGCTTTTAACACTTGTTGCAAGTGGGCTTCCGCTTGTTGTTTCACGAACCGTTGCCTATAAAAAGCAAGTTCAAGATGACAGAGGAGCACATGCTTCGGTTACAGCGGGGCTTATTGTTACACTTGCAATCAGCATTATTGTTTCCGCTGTGCTTTATATCTTCCCAAACATTTTGACAAAAATATTTAATAACAACATTACAACTGGAATTGTGCTATATTCGCTTCCAGCAATTATTGCTTCGGCAATCTATTGTGTTTTAAGAAGCGCTCTTTGGGGTGAAAGACGATTTTTTGCAATGAGTTTCACAGAGTTTTTTGAGCAAGTTGTTCGTGTCATTCTTTGCTTCATTTTGTTTGCTCCGGGAGTTATGCCTTGGCTTAGTCTTGGTGAAAAAGCATCGCTAAGCTTGTCCATTTCGTGTGTAATGTCTTGTTTGCTCGTAATCATTATATATTTTGCACTTAAAGACCGCCTTGCAAACCCACGTGGAACCTTTAAACCGCTTTTAAAAAGCTCAACACCAATCACTGTTGTGCGAAGTGCATCTTCTGTTGTGACAAGCCTTATTGCACTTATAATTCCTGCAAGGCTGATGCTATATGGTTTTACAGAAAGTCAGGCAATGGCAGAGTTTGGAATGGTTATGGGAATGGCATTTCCGCTTATAATGATTCCTGGAACACTTATAAGCTCGCTTGCTGTTGCACTTGTTCCGGAAATTAGCAGTAAAACTAGCAATATAGACGATAAATCAAGCACAAGAGACTTTGATGGGCTTAAATCTCATGTTAACCTTGCAATTAATGTAAGCCTTGCAATAAGCATGATTTTTGTTCCGGCCTTCTTTGTTCTTGGAACTCCGATTTGTGAAATTTTGTTTGGTTCGTCTGGGGCTGGAGTATATGTGAGTCGTGCAGCAATTATAATGATTCCAATGGGAATTTCGCAAATCACAAGTTCGCTTTTAAACTCGATGGGGCTTGAAATGAAAAGCCTTATAAATTATGTGATTTCCGCAATTGCATTGTTTCTTTGCATCTTCTTTTTGCCAAAATATCTTGGAACAAATGCACTTATTGTGGGAATGGGATCATTGTCAACAATTTCTGCAGTGTTGAACCTTAGAATGCTTAAAAAACGAAACCTTTTTGCGAAAGGATTTGGAAAATTCTTTATAAAGGTTTTAGGTTATGGGGTGGTGAGTGGTGTTGCTGGAACATTGCTTTTAAAACTTCTTAAATTATTCCTTCCAAAATTTATTTATACAGTGATTGTAGGGATTGTTTGTGTTCTGATTATGTTTTTGTTCTATTTCATGTTTGATGTTGCACACATTCGTGGCTTTGTTTTAAGGAGGGCGAGAAAAAACAAACAAAAAGCGGTTCAAACAAGCAATGAAAAATCTGCAATTTAATTTGAATATTAATCAATAAAAAAATAAAACAATATAATTGAAAAAATATGCAATAAAAAAACCACCAATTCGGTGGTTTTTTTAAACTGTTTAAATATTAAACGAATCCATCTTTTGAAGCATTGTTACTTGAAGAATCTTTAGAAACGTTTACGTTGTTTGTTCCAACAACGTTTTTAGATTTTGGAAGTTTCTTGATTGAAATTGAAACAAGTGCAATTACAAGAGCAATAACCAAAAGGATAGAAGAGAATACAAGGAAGAATGTTGCAAGAGTAAGGCTGTCTGCAGATTCGTCTGTTGAGTCATCTTTGTCGTCTTTTGCAGAGAAGTCTTTAACGATTGTGTGTTTATCATTTTCGTCAATTTCTTCAAGAGCTTTCTTATAGTCATCTTCATTTGCAAATTTTGTAATGTCGATGTCTGAAATTAATGCAACACCTGTAAGAGCATTGTCTTTTTCACCAAGATTGAACACGATTTCAAAGTTTGAAATGCTTGATGTTCCAGTTTTAACCATTACAGTGAATTTTGTATATTCATTGTTTGCATCACCAAGAGCACCAGTGTTGATGTTTGTGAATTCAACTGAAATTGCATTCATTTTTGCTGTTAAACCTTTTCCAGCTTCAATATCAGCAGTCTTCACATAGAATGTGATGCGATAGTATGAAGAAGATGAAAGGGAAGAGTTAGCAAGTGGAGCAATTGTTGTTTCGCCTTTTTCTTTATTATAGATTAAAAGTGCAAAATCGCTTGTTGCATTTTCTCTTTTAAGGAATGCACTTGAAAGAACAAGTGAAGGATCGGCTGAAAGGTTAACATCTGAATTTGTGTCAACAACGCCAAGTTCGCCTTGAACTTTTTCGTTTTCTTTGATTGTTTCTTTCTTATAGTAAAGTGATTCGAAATAATCTTTGTCTTCAACTTTGTCGGTTGAGTGCATAACTGCACTGTTTCCATAGAAGTCAACAAATGTGATGTTGTTTGCTTTTTGAAGAGCAAGAGTGTTGTTTGTTGAAAGTTTGTTTACAAATTGTTTGTCAACTGAAACTTTTTCTTTATTTACTGTTTTTTCTTCGTATTTTCTGTATCCAAAGTCACGGAAATAAACTGTTCCTTGAGCTTTTGACATTCCAATTTGAATTGTAACAGAACGAGAAGATGAACCAGTTCTTACAACGATTGTGTGTTTAACCCATTCTCCGCCTTCGCCAAGAGCGATTGTTTGTTTTGTTTCAGAAATGTTGTCATCACTGAACACAAGGTTTGCATAAACTTCACCAGCAAAATTGGTTTTGTCTGCAAAAGTATAGAAAGTAATTTCATATACAGAACCAGATGAAAGTGAGAAGCTTGAAGATTTATATCCAAAGTTCTTTTTGTTTTCTGAATAGATTGCAAGAATGTTTGTTCTTGGGAGATATACAGGAGTGCTTCCGATAAGTTCGGTTTTTGTCATTGGGTTTTCTGTAACGTTTCCGATCTTGTCGGTAACAGCAGCCCAAGCAGTGTCACTTGTAGAAATAATTCCAGAAGTTACACCTTTGTCGTTCTTGTCAAGTTTTGTCCAAGAAGCAGGGGCATATGGCTTTTCAAGTTCTTCCATTTTTTTAACATCACTTACTGAAATATCGTTGAAATATCCATTTGTGATTCCGTTTTCAACTGTAATTGAAGAAGAACCAAGGTCAATTTTTGTTGATGAAGATGCGTTTGAATATGTTGAGCTTGTGATAGCTTCAAGACGAAGTTCATCAAAATATACTGTGCTTTCAGTTCCTGCTAAAAGGGCAAGTTGAAGAGTTGTATCTCTATATGGGTTTCCTTGAATATAGAAAACAACTTCGTTCCAGTTATTTGTAATGTCGCTGTCTTTTGTGAATGCTGAAACTGTTTGAGTTGTAATTTGAAGAGCACCATCACTGTAATTTGAACCTGTGCTGCTTCCAGTTTGAATATATGAAAGAAGTTTTATAACTGCTTCTGCATTAGCATCGGTTGATTTTGTCCAAATTGAAAGACGATAATATGCAAATTGTTGAATTGTGAATCTAGGAGAGAGAACACCAAGATTATATTTTTCACTTCTGTTTTCAAGTTTCAAAGCATGGTTATTTTCTCTGAAAGTGTTAAATGTGATTTCGTTGTTGTCTTTATCTGTTGTTTTAAACTCGTCTTTTTCAAGAACAAGTGAAGGAATTTCAAGTTTGTCATATGCATTTTGATATGATTTAAGTTGTCTTTCATTCAAACGAGTTTTTGCATTGTCATCTGCATATTTTGGAACATAGTATTGATATTTAGAGTTTGCTTCAACTTCGTTATAAGCATCTGTGCCGAATTTTTCGCCATAGATTGAAGGCATAACTTCAAAGTTTCCTGCAAGTGCAGTGTCAAGAGAATAGTCAACTCTTGCACTTCCTGTTGCAAGTGTAACTCCAGTTGTTTGTTCGCCAGCAATTGTTTTGTTGTTAAAATCGGTTTTGCTGATTTTTTGAACATCAATGTGATCGAAAATTACAATTCCAGATGTTGAAGTTGCAGCAGATGACGATTCAACAATGCTGTCCTTTGAACCATAATAGAGTGTTAAATATGCACTCATAGAGCTTGAAGCAGATGTTTCAAAGAAGAGCCAGATTTCTTGCCACTTGCCATCTTCACTTTTAACTTCGTTTGCAACCGCATAAACTTCACGATCACGGTCTGAAATCATAACAGACGCAACAGCATTTTTAGTGTAAACATATGCAGTTACAACATAATAGCTGTTTGAAGTGAGGGAAAGAGAACCTGATGTTTTATAAGAGAAATATGTTTTTTTGTCTTCTTTTACTCTGATTCTTTTGTGATATTTATTGTCAGAACCATCAATCAAAACATAGTCATCTTTATCTTCAGCTTCAGCTCTTTCAGCTTCTGTATATTCTTTATCAACGCCGCCTTCTTGAACATATTTATAAGTTCCGTCTGCATTTTTCTCATAAACATATTCGCCGTCTTCAACTTTGTCTGCAATAACAGAAACAGGAGCATCTTTAGCAATCATAACCAAAGATGTTTCTTTTTCGTCAAGGGCTTCACCCTTATAGTTCTTTGATGGACGATATGTTTCATCAAGAAGGGTGAGCTTTTGACTTACTGCTGAAGATTCAAAAGCGGTTTTAAGATCATTGTTTGAAATAGAGTCTTTTGTCCAACCGGTTTGTTCTGTAAAGTCATATGGCTTTGAAGGAACCGAAGTTGGCTTGTATTCTGCATGGCTAAGACCAATAACGCCGGTCAAAAGCCCAACTAGAGAGCCCATTGTAACGGCAAAAACCAAAGCAATGCTAAGAATGATTTTTTTAAGTTTGTTTTTCATTGTCGTCTTCCTTTATTTGATTATATTTGACTTAACTTTTATATTTTATATCACATATAGGAAAAAATCAATCATTTTTGACTTTTTGATACATTAATTTGTTAAATATGCACCAAAATAA
>ERZ779821.173-NODE-173-length-27471-cov-4.82032_pt1 | contig 27471 bp, 25 predicted proteins | sample MGYA00511884_ERZ779821 | MGnify/ENA primary metagenome ERZ779821 (study PRJEB29588, sample SAMEA2152664) | human gut metagenome | biome: human gut; feature: human-associated habitat; material: faeces | place: Denmark | collected 2008/2010 ... | reverse complement strand
CCTTCGTAATAATACCCCATAACCAGGCGCTCACCGCCATGGCTGACAGAGTAGTTTCCGTTAAAAGCGGAGTCGTGATAGATGTCAGGCGCAACGAGTACCCCATCCCCATTGAGAATATCGAGTGGTAAACGGATGAACAGATCAATCATTAAGCTTACAAAAAGAGAAATTCAAAGCAGCCTCGGACGCTATCTGGCGATATTCGCTATAATAGCGCTTGGGGCAGGCCTGTTTGTCGGACTGCGGCTCTCGCGCCCGGATTTTCTGGAGACATATAATAGCTATACGCAAAAAACGCATTTTTTTGATTTCCGGCTTGTATCCACGCTGGGACTCACAGACGGCGATCTCGCCGAGGTCAAAAAGCTCTCGGGCGTTACGCTTGCCGAGGGTGCTGTCGGTGCTGATTTTCTGTTTAACACCGATGAAGAGGACAACCTTATCATGATGGCGCAGAGCATACCTGAGGAGGTAAACCTCATTGACCTCAAGGCCGGACGTATGCCGGAAAAGGCTAACGAGTGCCTTGCAGACCCCAATATGTACTCCGAGGATGATATCGGCAGCACCATAAAGCTTTCCGAGGATAACAGCACTCAGACCTTTGATACCTTTGCCTATGATGAATATACTATCGTCGGTCTGACCGACAGTGTTTTGTATATCAACGTCGAGCGCGGCTCGAGCACGCTCGGCAACGGCAGCGTCAAGGGATATGTCTATATCCCCATGGCCGGCTTCTCTACGGATTACTATACGGACATCTATGTCTGTGTCGATGCCGAGGGCTATGTGTACTCCGGCGAGTACGACAAAAGCACAGAGAAATATGTCGAGCCGCTTAAAAAGCTCATGGCCGAGCGCGCTGTCATCAGGCGCGACAGTATCATTGACGATGCCATGTCGCAGCTTGACGACGCGAAGGCTCAGTATGAGGAGGGCAAGGCGCAGTATGATGCGGCAAAGGCCGAGTATGACAGCGGCTACGCCGCCTATGTGCAGAAGAAAAGCGAAACCGAGGCCGAGCTTGAAAAGGCCCGCAAGCAGATAGAGGATGCCGAGAAAATGATGGGTGACGCATCCGTCATCGACCAGAAGCAGGCGGAGCTTGATGCCGCAAGGGCGGAGCTTGACAAGGGCCGGGCCGAGTATGAGAGCGGTCTGATGCAGTTTAAATCGAAGGAGGCTCTTGCCTACGGGCTCGTAAACGAGCAGATAGCCTATTACGAAAATCGCATAGCCGAAAAGCAGAATGAAATTGCCGCTCAGACCGCGGAGATCGAACGCCTTAATGCAGAGCTCGCCGCTGCCCAGGCAAACGGTGAGAATATAAAGGCGCGTCTGATCGAGCTCAAAATCAGGAATGCTCAGAGCCGTATAAGCCTTATCGAGCAGGATATCGCAAACAGCAGCGAACGCCTTGAGGCCCATCGCCAAAAGAAGGCCGAGGTCGACGCGCAGCTTGAGCCGTACCGCAAGCAGCTTGAAGACGCCAAGGCTCAGCTCGACGCAGGCTACGCTCAGATAGCCGCGGGGCAGGCGGAGCTCGATAAAGCCCGCGAAATGATAAACAGCGGCGGTGCGCAGCTTGAGGCGGCAAAAAAGCAGTACGAGCAGGGCAAGGCGGAGGCCGAGCGCGGCTTTGCCGAGGCTGAAAAGGAGCTTGCCTCAGGTAAGGCGCAGCTTGACTCTGCGAAGAACGAGCTTGATAAGGGCGCGGCAGAGCTTGATAAAGCCGAAAAGCAAATAAAAAACATAAATCATGCCGACACGTATGTCCTTGACCGCGACACTAACGCGGGCTATGTATGCTTTGAAAGTGATACTAACGTCGTTCAGAGCGTCGCATCCGTGTTCCCGGTGTTTTTCTTCCTCGTTGCGGCGCTCGTCTGCCTCACGACGATGACCAGAATGATCGACGATCAGCGCACTCAGATTGGCATCATGAAGGCGCTCGGCTATTCCTCCGGCGCTGTCACGGGCAAATACATGTTCTATTCCGGCAGTGCGACGGTACTCGGCTGCGTATTCGGAATAGCGGCCGGGAGCTTTGCCTTTCCTGCTGTAATATGGTTCGGCTATGGACTCATATATAATCTGTCCGGTCTTACGTTCACTATGAACTGGCCGCTGGCGTTTGGCATAACGGCGGCAAATCTGGCCGTCACACTGCTTGTAACGTGGTATTGCTGTGCAAAGGAGCTCAAATGTGCTCCTGCGGAGCTTATCCGTCCCAAGGCGCCCGAGGCCGGAAAGCGGATACTGCTTGAGCGCATAAAGACCGTTTGGAACGACATGAGCTTTATGCAGAAGGTCTCTGCACGAAACATCATGAGATATAAAAAGCGCATATTCATGATGCTCCTTGGCATCGGCGGCTGTACCGCGCTCGTGCTCACTGCGCTCGGCCTCAACGATACGATACAAAACGTTGTAACGCGGCAGTATGACGATATAATTCTCTATGATTATGAGCTTACCATGGCCTATGACATGAACGAGGAGGAGCAGAAGATATTCTTCCGCGACGCGGGAGACAATGTCAAGGATGCGATATTCCTCTATCGAGGCGTTGCGGAGATTTCCGGCGGCGAGGCGATAAAGAACGCAACGCTCACAGTGTCGGACGGTAAGCGGCTTTACAAATTCATTGACCTCAGCTATGACGGAGCTCCCATTGACTATCCAGGTAAGAACGAGGCGGCTATAAACTACAACCTTGCCCGTCAGCTCGGAGGAGTCAAGGTCGGCGATGAGATAAGAATAACGACCGCGGAGAAAAAAGAGCTCACTGTAACGGTCAGCGCACTTTTTGATAACTATGTCGACAGCTTTGTGTTCATTTCGCCCGATACCTGCTCCGAGCAGCTCGGAGCGGTTCCCGAGTACAAGTCCGCGCTTGCAAACGCCCCTGCGGGTGAGGATGTAAACGCCTGTGCCACGGCAATCGCAAGCGAGGTGGACGGCGTAAGAGGCGTTACACTGAGCGTTGACACCAAGGAGCGCGTCAGCGGTATGCTCGACGGACTGCTTGTCGTTGTCGCGGCAATCATACTCTGTGCCGGACTCTTGGCATTCATCGTTCTGTATAACCTAACGAATATAAATATCTCAGAGCGCATACGCGAGATAGCGACGCTCAAGGTGCTGGGCTTCTATCCGAAGGAGGCTGCGCACTATGTTTTCAGAGAGAATCTTATTCTTACCGGAGCGGGAGCGGTGTTCGGTCTGGGCCTCGGCGTTGCACTGCACGCCTTTGTAATGAACGCGATACAGGTCGATACAATGTATTTCAAGCCGCACATAAGCTTTTTGAGCTTTGCCGTATCGATAATAATAACATTCGTGTTTGCTCTCATAGTAAACGCCATTATGCGCCGCAGGATAGATAATATTGACATGGCAGGCGCGCTCAAATCTATTGAGTAATTTGACAAGGCATAAAGAATATATTATATTAAAAAAGGTAACTTATTTAAAAAATATCAGGGATGCATGATATGGAGAATTTGCAATCTTCGCTGCCCGGCTGGGAGATAGTGCGCTGTATAGGCAGCGGAAGCTCCGGCAAGGTATATGAGCTCAAGAAAAAAGATGAATACGGCGGCGATTTCCACTGTGCGCTCAAGGTAATAAGCGTTCCCGGCTCTCAAAAGGAGTACGATGAAATGCTCAGCACTATGAGTGAGTTTGCCATGCGAGCGAAGCTGCGCGAGAAGGTCGAGGAGATAAGCAGCGAATACCGACTGCTCGGCGCTTTGCGCGGCCACCCCAATGTCGTCAACTGTGAGGATCAGATGATAATCCCCCACGAAAACGACATGGGCTGGGATATATACATCCGCATGGAGCTTTTGCAGTCCCTGCCGGACTATGTCCGCGAAAACGGCATGACGGTCGAAAGTGTCATAAAGCTCGGCAGCGATATGTGCTCGGCGCTCGAGCTGTGCCGTGAGAACAACATAATCCACCGCGACATTAAGCCGCAGAACATATTTGTCAGCCGCTACGGGGTGTTCAAGCTCGGCGACTTCGGCGTTGCCAAGGCCTCCGCCATTCGAACCTCAGCCGATAAGGTCGGAACATATTCTTACATGGCGCCAGAGGTATACAAGGGCAAGGGCTATGACGACAGAGTGGATATATACTCCCTCGGTATGGTGCTCTATTGGCTTTTAAACGAGCGGCGCGGTCCGTTTCTTCCGATGCCGCCCCAAACGCCGACAGCGGAGCAAACCACCGATGCGCAGATAAGACGTTTTCGCGGCGAGACGCTGCCGCAGCCGAAAAACGGCGGTGCGGCGCTTAAAAAGGTAGTCATGACCGCGTGCAGCTATAAGATTGCCGACCGTTATTCCGGCCCTTCGGAGTTTAAGCGTGCGCTTAAGCTCGCGGCACAGGGCAAGGCTGAGCAGGCGCAGCCGCAGCCGTCCTTTGGTAGCGATGAGGCGACCGTGCGCGAGGATTTCAAGGCCGATCCGCGCCCTGAGTACATACCCGAATCGCCCGTCGAGCCGCGTCCGCAGCCGCAGCCCAAGCAAAGGCCGCGTCCCGAGGCGGCTCAAGCAAAGAAGGCTCCGGCTAAACAGGCAGAGCCGGAAATAAAACCTAAAAAGTCCATGTTCGGCTATATATTGGCGCTGTTTCTCATCATTGCCGCTATGGCGACTGCGATAATCGTGTTCGCCCTGTCTGGCAATGACGGCGGCAAGGACGATGATCCGAAGGAATCTGTACGCCCGACGCCTACAGCAACGCCCGAGCCCGAGAAGCTCGACGTAAAATCCGTCATGCTCAGCTCGCCGAGCATGACGCTCACCGTTGAGGATGAGGCGCAGCTCAAGGTAAGCTGCATGCCCGAGCCGGCTGCCGGCCAGGATGAGCCGGAGTATGTCTGGAAAAGCAGCGATACCTCGATCGTCACCGTAACGCAGGACGGAAAGCTCACTGCCGTAAGCGCTGGCTCGGCCACCGTCATGGTCTACGTTAAGGATAAGATGGAGGTCTACGATCAGTGCACCGTCATCGTCGAGCGCCCCAAGGTCACGGAGCTCACAATCGAGGAGATGCCGGTCAAAACCGTGTACACTGTCGGAGAGGAGCTTGATACGACGGGTCTGGTGCTCAGAGCGTATTACAAAAACGGCTCGGCAAGGCGCGTGACCGACCCTGGCGAATACACAGTCGAGTGCGACATGACCGGTCTCGGCAACCGCGAAGCGACCGTTACCTACGACGGCAAAACCGTGACCTATACGGTTAGAATTAGCTTGTTCGGATAACGAAAAAAGCTCCCCTCCCGGGGAGCTTTTTTCATAATATCAGATGATTATGCCGCGCTTTTTCGCTTCAAAGGTGAGCTCGTCGCGGAAATCGGGGTGAGCGATGGCGATGAGCTGGCGGGTGCGCTCGCCGAGGCTGCGTCCGCGCATGTGCGCGATGCCATACTCGGTGACGATGTAGTCAACGTCGTTCTTCGAGGTGGTGCAGACTGCGCCGGGGGTAAGGATGGGCTTAATTTTGCTTATCGTGCCGCCCTTTGCGGTCGAGGTGAAGGCAATGAAGCTCTTGCCGCCCCTGGACTGGCATGCGCCGCGCACGAAGTCGATCTGGCCGCCGGAGCCGGACATGTGCTTTGTGCCGACCGATTCCGCGCAGACCTGACCGAAGAAATCGACCTCGATGGCCGCGTTTATGGAGATCATGTTGTCGTTCTTGCAGATGACGTTGGGGTCGTTGACGTAGTCGACGGGCAGTATCTCCATTGCGGGGTTATCGTCGACAAAATCGTAGATCCTCTTGGAGCCGTAAGCAAAGGTGGTGACGGTCTTGTTGCGGTGTATCTGCTTCTTGGAGTTGTTGACAGCGCCGCATTCGAGGAGCTCGACCATGGAATCGGTGAACATTTCGGTATGTATGCCGAGGTCGTGCTTGGTCTTGAGCGCCATGCCGGTAGCATCGGGGATAGCGCCGATGCCGAGCTGGATGCACGCGCCGTCGGGTATCTGCTCCGCGATGAGGTTGCCGATGGTCTGGCTGACCTCGTCGATGACGACGGGAGGCAGAACGGGAAGCTCGTGGTTATACTCGACGATAGCGTCGACCTGAGAAACGTGAAGCTGAGTGCCGCACAGGCATCTCGGCTGATTTTCGTTTACCTCGACAAAAATTCTCTTTGCCTTGTCGATCATTGCCTCGGCATAGGAGCCGTTGAGGGCAAGGCTGAAGTAGCCGTGGCTGTCCATGGGCGACACCTCGACGCAGAATGCGTCGTACTCGTACTCGGCGCGGATATGGCGCGGGATATCGCGGTAATAGGTCGGCAGAAGATCCGCCCAGCCGCCGTTTATCGCCTTGCGGGCATAGCCGGAGCTGAACCAGGAGAAGCCTGTCATCTTTCCAAACAGCTCGGGATCGGTGTAAAACTCAAATGGGTAAGCATCAAGAAGGGTCTGCACCTGCAGTCCCTTAAGGTCGCTGCTCTTTACTCTTGCGCTGACGGCGTTCATAATAGCAGGCGCCTGCGAGGGCGCGGTGTCCATTCCGAAGACCCAGCCGGACTCGACCTGCTTTGCAAGCTCCTCTGCACTTATAAGTTTTTCGGCGTATAATGCTTTATAATCGGTCATTTTTAACACTCCTGAAACAATTTTGTGTCTAAGATAGTGATATTATATAATAGTACGCCGTTAAATTCAAGTATATGAAGCTCCATTTTGGGCGCAATCACTAATTAATTATATAACGAGCACGGAGGTCAATATGAAATTCACAAAAATGCACGGAGCCGGAAACGACTTCGTTATCATAAACACAATTGAGGAAAAGCTCGACCTTGACGCTGCTCCCCTGCTTGCGCGGACGCTGTGCGGCCGCGCAACGGGTATCGGTGCGGACGGGCTCATGCTAGTCGCCCCGGCGGAGGGAAACGCCGACTACAGACTGCTGTTTTACAACGCCGACGGCAGCCTCGGCGAAATGTGCGGCAACGGGGCGCGCTGCATAGCGCGCTACGGCTATGAGCACGGTCTTGCCGGGGAAACTCAGCGAATCGAGACGACCGCCGGCCTCGTCACCGGCGAAAGGATAAGCCAGACACTCTACCGCATAAGGCTCAACGATCCCTCGGTCATCGACCTGCACCGTGCGGCCGAAGGATACGACTGTGCGTACATAGAGCTCGGCAATCCGGGCATACCGCACGCTGTGCTTATAAAGAATGATTGGGATAAGACACCTGAGAATAAGCTGCACGAGCTTGGCAAGGCACTCAGATACTCTCCTGCCTTCCCCAAGGGCGCGAACGTCAGCTTTGTCAGGCTTACAGGAGAAAACGAGATAAAGGCCGTCACCTACGAGCGCGGCGTTGAGGACTTCACTCTCGCCTGCGGTACGGGCTGCGGCAGCATCGTGACGGCGCTGACGCTCATGGGGCTTATATCCGGCAAAAACGTCAAGGTTTCCATGCCCGGCGGCGAGCTGTTTGTTTCGCTCACGCGTGACGGCGTCACGGTGCATGATGTGTATCTCACCGGACCTACCTGCGTGGTGTTCGAGGGCGAAACGAGAGAAATATAAAATTTTTTTCTTTTCCATGCAATAAAACGGGCCGCTTAAGCATTGTTATGGTGAAAGGACTTCACAAGATGCTTTTTATGATGCTTTCGACAAGTGAATACTCCGAGTCCGAGGCAATAGAGACGCTGCTTGCACGCATTGCCCGGGGCGATAAGGACGCGCTGGGCAGTTTCTACGAGCGCACACACGCCGCGGTTTTCGGCTTTGCTATGAGTATGTGCTCCTCCCCCGCCGATGCCGAGGATATCCTGCACGACACCTATCTTGCGGTGTTTTCCTCTGCCGAAAGCTACAAGGCAAATGGAAAGCCAATGGCATGGATCATGACCATTGCCAAAAATCTTGCCCGGATGCGAATGAGAAAAGCCCGTCGACAGCTTGACATTGCAGCCGAGGACTGGGGGCAGTATCTTGCCGCAAGGGACGAGGTCCGCCCCGACGAGCGCATACTGCTTCAGACAGCAATGAAGATCCTTTCCGATACAGAGCAGCAAATCGTGATGCTGCACGCAGTGGCCGGAGTTAAGCACCGCGAGATCGCGGCGATACTGGGCATGCCGACTGCGACGGTACTTTCCAAGTACTCACGAGCCATAAAAAAACTTAGGACTGCGATGGAGGATGATTAAAATGAAAGATAACAGCATTGAATCCCGACTCCGCTCCGCCGTTTCCCACGCAGCCCCCGACGCTTTGGATGATATCCTCAGTGCGTGTGACCATGAGAAAGGAAAGGTAATTTATATGGAAAAGAAAAGAATCTCCCCCCTGCGCAGCTTTGCCGCAATTGCCGCAGTTCTTGTGCTTGTGATAGCCGGGATCTTCGCCGTGAAGAATCTCGGCGGCAGCACGGCGGACACGCTGGCGGCAGTTGTCTCGCTCGACGTTAACCCCAGCATTGAGCTTAATGTTGACAAAAATGAAACTGTACTGTCAGCCAAGGGACTCAACGCCGACGGCAAGACAGTTCTCGGCGATATGCAGCTTGATGGAAGCAAGCTTGACGTTGCCGTAAATGCGATAATAGGCTCCATGCTGCAAAACGGATATCTCGACGATATGGCAAACTCCATTCTGCTGTCGGTTTCAGGCGTTGACGGCTATAACGCCGAGACTCTGCGCTCGCAGCTGGCGGCGAATGTGAATAAGCAGCTTAAAAACTGCGCCGTGCTCAGTCAGGACGTCTCCGGCGCCGACAGCGAGACGGTGAAGCTTGCCGAGAAATACGGCATCACCGTCGGAAAGGCCGCGCTTATCCAACAGATTGTCAAGGCCGACTCGCGCCACAGCTTCGATGAGCTGGCCGCGCTGTCTATTAACGAGCTTAATCTTATTGCCGACGGCAAGTCTCTCGGAGGTATAGATTCCACCGGCAAGGCGAGCTCCAAGGCATATATCGGCTCGGATGCCGCGCTCGATATCGCTCTCGGTCACGCAAAGCTCAGTAAAAGCGAAGTGCGCAATATTGAGGTTGAGCTCGACTACGAGTACGGCAGCATGGTCTACGAGGTGGAATTCGAGTCCGGCGCCGTCGAATACGAGTACGACATAAACGCCGCCGACGGAGATATACTGTGGTACGAAAAGGACTCCGGCGGTCAACTCGAGCAGGGCGGCTCCGCCGTTGACGGCAAGGACGCTGTCGGCAGGGAAAAAGCCGTGCAGACCGCGCTCAGGCATGCCGGTCTGAGCTCCTCTCAGGTGACCGGGCTTGAGGTCAAGCTCGACCGCGACGGCGGCAGGCTTGTCTACGAGATAGAGTTCAAGTCCGGCGGATACGAGTACGAATATGAGATAAACGCGTCAAACGGCTCGATAATCAAGAGCGAAAAGGATAGGGACGATTGAGGTCATAAATAGTTAATACGGCAAGCGAGAGCCCGAATAAGGCTCTCGCTTGTTATCCGCCGGGCACGCGGTAAAATTGGTATGAAAAAAGCAGCCCGCGAATTAACGCTTGACTGCTTCGATCATTAAGTTGTTGGTTTTTGGCATGAAAAAAGCACCATGCATTTGCACGATGCTTTCATCAATAAAGTTGTGTCTCTTCAAGACCGTGTGATATAATCAGCGTAGGGAGGAGGTGAATAATGTGCTTGAATTAAGCAAAGATGAATGTCTGGAACTAGAAAAACGGGTTACAGCCAAAGTGCACGCCGCATTTCCCAGCGAATCAGGTAATGCAACGTGGCGGCTTTATGAGGCCATAGCGCAAACGGCCTCAAGAACTACCATTATGACTATTCGGGAATATGAGAAGATGCAAGCAGAGAAGCAAAGCTCTCAGCCAAATCAGCAATAAGCGTGTCCGATGAGTTCATGCAAAGCCTTTGTGCAATCAGCTCCAGAGCAGCATTAATACTCCGGAGCTGATTATTCATAGTCTGCAGTTGTTCAAGACATTTTTCATCCATTGCTTAGACCTCCTTGCCATCTTTGAGGAGAATGCTTTCAATTTCGCCCTCCGTGATTTCTACAATACGGCGGCCACTTTCGTGATATTCGCTTGGGACAGCAATATCAAAACTTGCAACCTCCGGGTCATTGTCCAGAGGTTTTGTGAAATTGATGCACTTGCCAATAACAGGCTTTTGCACGCCAATCAAATGCACCTCAATCTGGTGCCCACAAGCAGCGTACATTTTTCTTTGCATTTCTGTGATTTTCACTGTTAAACCTCCTCTGCGGGTACCATGTGGGCACCCTTGTTTTTACCGGTCGCATAGCTGATACTAAAGCGCTTTGTAGGAATAGGCTCACCGCCGTCCAAAGGTACGACATAGCCAATCACACGGTCTGCGATCACAAATTCTTTGTGTGTCCACTTTCCGCTGTTGTCGCGCTTGATTTCACCAGTACCGGCGTATTGTTTGATGAGTTCCTGTGCTTCATCCATGCTGATGGTCAAATAACTGCGCCCCTCGGTATAGTTGTTATGACCACGGATATGCTTGCCTTGTTGACCAGCTTTTAGCGTTGTGTATGCAGTATTTGACCGTAAACGGGTTTGAATGCCCTTGTCGGCATAGGCAGTTTTCAGAACGGCATAGCCATCCGGGTCATTGTATTTCAGATTTTGGAAAGCCTCAATACCACGCAAGCTACCCGTTTTGCCAAGCGCCTTTTGGTATTTCTTGAGCTGCTCCTTATCCGCACTTTCATTATAACTCATCTTGCGTGCTTTATCAACACTCCCAGCGCTATGAAGTTCGTCCTGCTTGGCTTTCCACTGCTTATACGTCATGCTTCTCGGCACTTCGTATGATTTGCCGTCAGCATCACGCGCCCAGCGTTCGGCGATATCGTCCATATCATCGAAATACGGCGCTGTTGTGCCCCTGCACCATGGGTGAAACGGCGATGATCAGCAGCGAAAAAGCTCTCCCTAATGAGACGGGAGAGCTTTTACTTTATACGAGATCATACATACTGCTTGCGGGGGATCCTGTCATAGTTCCAAAGCAGAATAGGCTCTACGCAGTAGGCCAGGAATTTCATATCGAGGTTAAAGAAGTATATTGCAAACGTCACGGCGAAAAGGCCTGCTCCGCCGCCGAGCATTTTAAGGGGCAGCATTTTAAGTTTTGACATATCGTTTCTCCTCCTTACCATGCGTGCTCATCCGGCAGGATCTCTATCGTCGGATCTATCGGCTCTTCACGCATAACTGTGCGCATATACTGATTGAACTGGTCGCGGATGGCCTGACGGGGGAAAACACGCGGATCGGCAAGATCGTGGCATACCCAGACGAGGTGGATGCCGCGCTCTCTGGCCTGCTCCTCGAACTGGCCGTGCATTCCGGTCAGCGCCTTGCAGGACATATGCTCCCACATCATGACCATGTCGGCGTTCATCTTCTCGCAGTACTCCCAAAGCTCATCGACGAGTACCTTGTAGCCGCCGTGGGTGTGGTTGCGCATGATCATGTTCATGGTCAGCCACGCCATGTCGTAATAAGCCTGCTCGCGGTTTTCGGGAGTGTCCTCCTCGGCTATCTCCTCGCTTATGACCATCGACAGCATATCAGTCAGAGGCACAACGCCCCAGCACTGGATCATCCAGTACAGCATGTCGATGATGTACTGCGGCTGAACTCCCCAGACTATGCATCTGTGACGATATTCGGAAGCCATCATTGCCTTTCTCTTATAGCCCTGCTGAACGAGCTTCATGATCTTCCTGTCTATCTCAACGAAGGCCGGGTAACGACCGCAGTTGCCCATGTAGTTTGTATCGTTATACAGAGAGAACACAGCGCCGACAAACTGCGGATAGGGCGTGCTGTTGACCTCCAGCCAGTTTACACGGTTGCGCGTCGTATCGTTAACGCGCTTTGCGCACTCGAAATACGCGTTCCAGTCCCACTTCTCGCCGGTCTGCTCCTCGATAAACCTTATGGCCGCCTTGACGTCGTTTGCGGCATACTTCTGAACGTCCTCCTGCTTGTGGCGCATGGGTGCAACGAGCTGGAAGGTCGGTATGCCGTACTCGCGCTCAAGGCGCTTTGCTATGAGACCGTTGCCCATGAGCGAGCCGTCGCAGGTAGTGTTCACCTGAACGGCGCACTTGCCGAGCACCGGGAAGTCGTCGTCAATTGAAACGCCGAGCTCCGCCTCCGGCATGGGACAGACGTCGCCGGGGATGCCGAACTCCTGTGCGACATCGAGATAATGCAGGCCCGAGTTCTGATTAAGAAGGTTTGCCGAGAACATCGTGGGCACCTCGCGCAGGATGCAGTTGAGCGTCGGGAAGCCCATCATTACCGCCGTCATTGCGTTTTCGTCCCAGAGGACGCTCTTTTCCGAGTACTTGACGTCGTTGCCCGTTCTGCGGTCGCCCCTTATGCAGTTATCAATGCAGGTTGCAACGTCCTTTACGACGAAATCCATCGCAATGTGGGTGATGCGCAGAGCCTCGTCGCGCAGACCGATGGTGAATTTATCGAGCATATGCGGCACGGCGAGATAGTTTCCGAACCATCTGTAGCGGAACATCGCCTTGACGTTACGCGGCTTTATAATTACCTTTGCCAGTATCGAGAGAAGGTAGAGCCATCTTGTGTAGTCGTACAGCGTGTCCTTCAGGCCTCTCCACTCACGGCGGCGTCGAACTTTACCATGATCGTACAGAACACCTAACTGTTTTTCGCCCTTGCGTTCTTTATCGTTTACTACCATAGCCATTACTTTGCACCTCCCTGAAGCTTTTTGATTTCAATGCTTTCCACGAACGCCTGAACACGGGTGCGCATCTGGCCGACGGACGAGCTGATGTTATACGGTCTGTCTACGGACAGAACGGGATAATCGTATTCCTCGCGCAGCATTGTAGATCCGAGAAGCCGCTCGTATGCCCATGGATCACAGAACTTTATCTGCTGATATATTATGCCGTCCGCGCCGTACTCCTTGGCGATTTCGTTGACATACGCCTTGCGGCCGTAGACCTTTTCCATATTGAACATGCGCGGGCAGTGACCGTTATAGACATAATGGCGGCAGACCTGAGTGAGCGCGTCCTCCTCATCATTGAGCTCGATCTCCATTCTGCCGGGCAGCGAGCCGAAGCAGAAGCGGTCGGCGCAGACATACGCGCCGGTCTCCTCAATGAGCTTAATAAAGCCGCTGTCATCGACCTCGGAGCCGACGACCGCTATCCTTGCGCGGTATTTCTTATCCTCAGGCTCGCGGGTTTTTATCTCCTCGAGCGTCTCCTCGAGCTTATCAATGATAAGATACTGCGGCATTACATATGTAGCCAGCGTCAGTATGTGGAACTCATAGCCCGTGATTCTGGGCTTTGCCTCCTTGCGGAAGTTGCCGATCTCGGTTATCACGCGGCAGACGCGGTTATGCTCCGCAACGGCTTTTCTTATCGCCGCATCTGAAACATCGATGCCGTAGTTTTTGCTCAGAGGTGTAAGTATATGATTCTTACACTGTAAAACTAGCAGCTCGACACCGTTCTCGTCGGCCTTGAGCGGAATCTCCATAAATTCGTGGAAAAACTTGTCGTTTCCCTCCCCCATAGTCTTGAGAAGCTCCATATTCTCCACGCAGCGGTTTATCATCGTACAGCCGTCCGGTGCGATGACGCAGTCGGCAAAGTTGAAGCCGCCCTCGATGGCGCGCTCCAGAAGCGCTCTCGACGTTTCGCACAGAAAGCTCGTCATGTAATACGTCGCAATATCCATCGATCCTGTGTTCGGTGCGTGCAGTCGAATGCCGAAGGCATTGCCGAGATTCATCAGCGGCTCCGGCGTGTTCTCGCAGACAAAGGCAACGCAGATCTTCCCCTCCTGCTTCGCCTGAGTTATGAGCTTGTTGTTCGCCTCCTGCAGGAGGTTTTCGAACCAGTTCAGATGCTTCAGATCTCTCATTGTTAAACTCCCCCATTTCATGTTTTATTCCGATCGTTCATCCCTAAGAATGATACATGTTAACATTTTAGCATTTTAGGCATATTATTTCAATATATTTATGCACTTTCTCTATTTTGTATATTTATTTCGCGTTTTTTTGTGTATTATCACTACATTGATTGTTTTGGTGTTTAATCACACTTTAGCTTTGTGTGAAGTTTTGTATTTGCTTCTTCTCAAGCTTCAGCTTTACAATGATTGCCTGCAAGGGTGCAAAAAAACCCCCGATACCTATATGATATCGGGGGATGGAGTTTATTATGACTTCTATGACTTCGCTTGCGACGCCGCGTCGACGAACACCTTAAAGTGCTCGGCTTCTCCCGTGTCACTATCTATCTCGGCCGAGAAGACATAAACAGGCTGCACATACAGCTTGCCGTCCTTGACAACACCGTCGCAGTAATACTGAAGTCTACAGTACGTCAGGGTGGCCACACCGTCTGTTCCCGCGGCATTTGAAACAAATTTGCCGCTTGATAAATCAGCTCTGACTTCATCAGCGTTCTTCAGCCTCACCTCTCCGAGCTCTTTAAGCCCAAACGACTGCTTGGAGAAATAAACTATCTTGCCGCCTTCTCCTATACCCACGGTGGTCCTGAATATGCCATATGTGCCGCGGCCGTCAACTACCGGATAGTATATCACATCTTTCTGTATGGGCTCATTATTACCGTCGGTTATATAGCTTACCGTGCCCATATCCTTTACAAGGCCAATATCAAGTCCGCTGTTGCTTATTGCGGTCGTCGCTATTTCCTGCGCGTCTATATCCGATGGAAGATTCTCCGGCGCTGACGACGGTATCGGAGTCGAATATGTCCATGATCCGGCGCTCGTATCTATAAGCAGCGTTCCTTCGCCGGCTTTATAAAGCCAATAGCCGTCTGTATTATTGATAAGCTCGACCTCGCCGTTTACTATCTCCGGTACGCTGTAATATTCCTTGAGCATTGTCTCAACGTCCGGCACCTCATAATAAAACGCCGTCAGAGTATCCTTGTCGAAGCTGATCGATCTTTTCATTTCCGGCGTCTGTATCTCCTCCGCTCCCGCAGGCGCAAACCGAAGCTCGGGTATTGCGACCGTATCTACCGGCTCCGAGCATGCGCTCAGGCTGAAGCTAAGCATAACCGCAAATAACAGCAGACTGTATTTTTTAATGCTTTTCATTTTTTTCCTCCGATCTATGTCGTCCGTGGCCGGTATAAATCCCCTCACCTCCCGTTCTCTCCGGCTCGTAAGCTGCGAGCGTCTTCTTGTGGGCTCATATTATCACATCGTTTTCAACTATTCAACTCGAATGTTATATTTCTGCCATATATATAAATTCAAGCATGTCAATATGTGTACTGTTGCCAAAATCCCCCGATATCCGTATGATATCGGGGGATAGGATGATTTATGAGAATTTCACGAAGCCCGTGAGCGTTCCGAGGGGATAGCCGAGCGTCCACTCGTTATCGCCGCACCTAGGGCAGACCGTTCTTCTCTCGTGCAGCTCGTCGATATAAGCCTCGGCGCGCTGGATGTACATATTCGTTTTTACGACGTACTTGCACTTCGGGCAGTAGACAAGGTAGTTTGCGAAGCTGTCGTAAATGCCCTTTTTGCGATTTTCCTTCTCCTCATAGGATAGGGCTCTCGGGAGGATATTGTGATTTGTATAGCTCATCGTTCCGCCTCCTCAGATCAGATGCTCGCGCTTAACGCTGTCATAATGCTTATCGAGGAAAGGCACGATGACGCTGCGCATAAGGCGCATATCGAGATTGAAGTAGTATACCGCAAAGAGCACGGCGAGCGTAAGGCTGCCCATGCCCATTATTTTAGCCAAAACCTTCATGCTGCTTCTCCTTTCTTACCAGCCCATCTCATCGTCGAAGTCGACGAGGGTCGGGTCAACGGGCTCTTCATGCATAACGCTCTGCATATACTGGTTGACGGTCTTGCGCGCCTCGTTCGTGGGAACGATGCGGCAGTCCATGAGGGAGTGCGGCATCCAGATGATATTGAATCTGTCGCGGTGCTTGTGGAACTCCTCCTCGAGCAGACCCTGAGCGCCAGCCATACCCTTGCAGCCGATATCGTCGTACATGATAATGGTGTCGCAGTTGAACTTCTCCGCGGTCTCCCACATCTGCATGAGGTGGCGGTTGCCGCCTACGGTGTGGGTGCGCATGGGTGTTCTCGCGTGCCAGTCGGCAATGTCGCTCATCATGGTCTCGCGGTCAGTGGTGTCAACGATGTTGTGGCCCGTGAGCGAGTCCATATTTATAACGGTCATGATGCCCCAGCAGTTATACAGCCACTGCACGCCGTGGGCATAGTAGGTCGAGCCGCAGGACCACGCCAGTGCGCGGTGACGTGCGAGCGGGAACGGGTGGATATTCTTGCGCACGCACTTTTCAAAGACCTTGTTGATCTTTTTATTGGCCTTCTTGAAGTACTTTGTGCCGCCCTGCTGATAGAAGTAGATGCGGAACAGGCCCTGAACGACGGAGTTGAGCGCGCCGTTATCGCTCTTCGCGTAGATATCCCAGCGGTTTAATGAGCCGCGGTTGAATTCGTTGGTGTCCTCGATATGCTCGATGAAGGTATCCCAGTTAAACGGAACGCCGAACTGCTGCTCGAGAAACTCTATCGCAGAATATACCTCGTGAACGCCGAGCTCCTTGGTCGTGGGATCGTCGTACATAAGAGGCGTGGTGAACGGATGCACGGCCTTCTTGCCGTCGTCGGACAGGGCGCGCCACATCGCGGTGTTATCCATCATGTTCGCGTCGCAGGGGTTGTTCGTCGTCAGCCAGCAGTTGCCGATATCGGGGTACTCGTTTTCGACGGCGACACCGACCTCAACAAGAGGCAGCGTGCACATATCGCCGGGTATGCCGCAGGCGACGGCCTGATCGACATAGTAGCAGCCGAGCTGCTTGCGCATGAGCGGAAGCATGAACGCCGCGTGCTGCTGCATATTTATCGCATAATAGCCGGGGAAGCCGAAGATTATGTGCTTGGGCAGAGTGTAGTCAAACGCAACGGTAATGTCAGACCACTTGGTCTCGCCGAGCCTGCGGTCGGCTCGCAGGCTCTTCCACAGGGTGTCGGTCGAGTCGGAGATCATGCAGTCGAGCGCATACAGGTCTGCTCTGAGCGCCTCGCCTCGGTCTCCCTCGATCCACTTATCGACCATCATGGGAGCGGCAAGATATGCCGACAGCCAGCGGTATTTCCAAAACGCCTTTGCGATGCGTATGGGGTCGTGCATGACGAATATCGCCATCTTGACCCATGTGCACAGCCATTTGTAAAATGCAAACGCCGTGTCCTTGACTCCGCGCCACTCGCGGCGGGCATAGAAGTTCGTGCCCTCAATGTATCTCTGGCCAATGTAATGGCAGGGCTCGTCGCCTTTGAGGAAGTGCTCAAGGGTGCCGTACTGCTCTTTGATGCTTATTTTTCTTTTCCACATAGCTGTTCCCCTCCTCAATTAGCCTGAAGCTTCTTGATCTCAAGCGATTCTACGAACGCCTGGAATCTCGTGCGGAGCTGTCCTGTCGCGGCGTTTGCGTAGTCGCGCTCTATCTGACAGGTGGGTATCGCCGACGGGACGTTCAGGCCCTCGGCAAGCCACTTTGCGGCGATGGCGCGCTCGTAGCCCCAGTATTCGCAGAACTTCATGTTCTGAAGGATTATGCCGTCGGCCTTGTACTCTTTTGCGATATCGTACAGATACTGCTTACGGGCAAGGATATTCTCCGTACCCATGGCGCGGGGGCACTCGTTTATCTTTATATAGTGCTCTGCCAGCGCATCAAGCGGATTCTGTCCGGGCTCGACGACTATCTCCTCCCTGCCGGGCAGCGAGCCGAAGCAGTAGCGGTCGGCGACGACGCGTGCGCCGCACATCTCGACGAGCTTTGTAAACTCCGGATCGTCGATCTCGGAGCCTACGAGCATGACCTTTGCCCTGTAGTCCGGCTTATCGTCCGGCTCGCGGGTCTTGAGCTCCTCGGCTGTCTCGCGCAGCTTATCGACGATGAGGTACTTCGGGCAGGCAAGCGTCACGAGCTGGATGATATGGAACTCATAGCCTGTGATGGTCGGGTTATCGAGCTTGCGATAGCTGCCTATCTCGGTTATGAGGCGGCAGATCTCGTTATGGCGCTCGATAGCGTCCATGAGCTTATCCTCGGAGTAGTCTACGCCGTAGGTCTCCTGCATAGGAGTGATGATCTTCTTTTCAATCTGGCGGCGGAAGTAGCCCGCGTACCAGTCGCCCTTCTTTATCGGCATGTCTATGCATGCGGTAAAGAATTTTTCGTTGGGAATAAGCTTGCAGTACTCAAAATACTGCTCCATGCGGTTCATCGTGGTGCAGCATTCCTGACCTATGAGAGCTGATATGAAATTGTATCCGCCTTCAAATGCTCGCTCGAGTATGCTCTTGGAATAAGGGCATGAGCGGTTTGTCATGTAATAGGTCGCAAGGTCCGGGTTTACGCAGCCCGGTGCACGCAGTCTTACGCCGAAGCAGCCCTCAACGTCGAGCAGCGGTTCGGGTATGTAAGAGCAGTTGTAGGCAAGCGCCAGCTTGCCCTCCGAGCACGCCTGTTTTACAAGCGCGTTGTTGGCCTCCTGCAGGAGGCCTTCAAAATAGATTAGATGCTTCAGGTCTCTCATTGTGTTCCCCCGTTTCGTTTGACTGCATTATAATTCCCTTCGCAGTCTGTATGTTATTATATTATCACTTGCAGCATAAAACTTCAATTTATTTGTACATTTTCGACATGTTGTACACTATTGATCTAAATTTTTGTGCACATTAACAACAAGATATGTAACCTATGTAAAACATTTATATAAAAATATAACCGCTCATTTCTGAGCGGTTATATTTTTTAAGAATTATCAGTCAGGCGCGGCAATTGGAACAAACGTCATTTATTATTTTAAGGAGCCGACCGCAACGGTAAGCTGCTCTACTATTATAAATATAGGGGGAGGACATAAGGAAGCTGCGGCCGCGTCGGCCGATACGGTAAGGAAGGGGAAGAAAATTTGCGGTCGGCTCGGGAGTTGAGCCTGTTACGGTCTTACAGTTTCGCCGTCGCCGTTTGCGCCGTCGATAACAGTCTTGGTGCCGAATATGTGCGATGCCCAGGGAGATGCGTAGTAAAGTATGAGGTATGCGACCTCTTCGGGAGTTGCGGCGCGCTTATCGTATGTGCCGGAAACGAGGGCTGCGTATCTTTCCTCGGCACTCATGCCGTCACCGAGCGCGTTTTCGCCGATGCGCGCAAGCATTCCGGTGTCGACACCGTCGGGGTTAACGCTGTTGACATTGACGCCCTTGGGGCCGAGTTCCCTTGCCGCGGACTTCATAAGTCCCTGAACCGCGTGTTTGGATGCGCAGTAAATAGCCATTCCTGGGCTGCCGACAACGCCGCCGATGGAGGAAGTGATAACGATCGAGCCGTGGCCCTGCTGTGCAAGAACGTCGCCGCCGTACTTGAGCATGTACATAACGCCGAGAACATTGATTCCGAAAACCTTATCAAAGTTTTCCTTACTCATTTGATTGTTGAACTCCCACTTGCCTTCGTAGCCCGCGTTCGGTAAAACGGAGTCGATGTGGCCGAAGTGTGCGGCCGCACCGTCGATAAATGCCTTGACCTGCGCTTCATTCGTTACGTCGGCAACGTTTGTCCACAGTCTGTCAGGACCGAGATCCAGTTCTTCTGCGAGCTGCTTTACTTTGTCCGCATCACGGCCTGAAAGTGCGATCTTTGCACCTTCAGCTTTAAGCGCAAAGCACACCGCTCTGCCTATGCCGCCGGTTGCGCCGTTAATAAGAACGACTTTATCCTTAAGTTTGAGATCCATAATTGTTCCTTTCTATTTAATACCGTTTATGTTGCTTATTATTTTTCAGCAGCAGGTCCATCCGCCGTCGCAGGAGACTATCGCACCGTTTACATAGGACGATTCGTCTGCTGCAAGATAAATTATGGTGCTGTCAAGCTCGCCGTCAACGCCGGCTCTGCCCATGGGCACGCGGGAGTTGATCCACGGGCCGAGCATCTCCATTGCCTCGGGGCTGTTCGACTCGGACGGGAAAAAGCCGGGACAGACACAGTTGCAGGTTATGCCGTGCTTGCACAGCTCACAGGCGACCTCACGCGTGAGGTTTACAACGCCGCCCTTGACCGCGCAGTAGTTTGAGATAGCGATCTCTCCCGTGCCGATACGGCCGAACAGAGACGCGTTGTTTATGATTCGGCCGTAGCCGGCTTTTATCATTTCCTTTCCGAACTCGCGGATGCAGCGGAACACACCTGTAAGCTCAAGGTCCAAGCCGTGCTGCCAGAAATCGTCCGGAGTTTCGGTTATTGGATAGAACGGGCCACCGCCAGCGTTATTGACGAGAATGTCAACCTTACCGAACTCGTCTATGGTTGCCTTGACCGCTGCCTTTATATCGTCAAGATCACAGACATCGCACTTTACGGGCAGGCACTTAACCCCCTTTGCCCTGACTTCCTGTGCGACGGCTTCGAGCTTTTCCATGCGGCGCGCGAGAAGAACGATGTCCGCTCCCTGCCCTGCCAGGGCAAGCGCAAACTGTCTGCCGAGGCCGCTGGATGCTCCCGTTACTACGGCAACTCTGCCGTGAAGATCAAACATCATTTGTACTCTCCTTTATTTATCACAGAGGTAGGCACTCGTACTCGTATATATCGAGCATGAGCTTCCTTGGCTGCTTTGCATCGTCCAAGCGGCCGATAGCAAAGGTGAACATCTTATCAAGCTTGGGGTCGGTAGACTCAATAGGGCTTGCGAAATAGATATCTACTCCCCTGCTTATATTTCCTGCGGCAAATTCTTCAATCTCGTCAACGGTGCAGAAGTCGGCTCTGCCGGTATACGGCACATAGACGAGATTTCCGTCGTTGAGCTTTATCGTTATGCGGCCGTCAAGCTCGAAAACCCCGTTATAGCGAAGAAGCTGGGTAACCTCGCCGCCGGGCAGAACACGGCCGATAACTTCACTTTTGTTGAACACTTCGCCGCCCTTGGGTGTTGCGTTCACGCGCACACCGCCGCCGACCGAAGGGTAAAAGCCCCAACTGTCAAGCTCTATATCCGTAGAAAAAAGATGGTCTATACGGGTCTTATTCAAATCGTTTGACATTGTTCCTTCTCCCTTCTCACTTCTTAATGCGTACGGCGTACACATCGTAACGGACTACAACGGGATCGGAGAATTTAGCGACACCGAAGCCGATGCAGAAGGTATGATTGAGCCATTCGTAGCGCGGATCGTCGGTCTCGAGTTGATAGTGGATAGCATTGCGCACCTGCTCGGGGAAAATGAACTTCTTGTATTTGAGAACATCCTCGTAGCCGCCAATATCGTTTCTGCCCTGATAAGGCATGTATATCTTTGCGCCGTCATCGGTTTCGATGGTAGCGCGGACATTTACATTCTGAGTGCCGTTGGGTGTGCCGTGACACCAGTCGCCGCCGAACGGCTTGAGCTTACCGTTTATCTTATCGCCCTTGACCCAGCCGCCGACTATATATCCGGTCAGTCGGAATCCGCCGAATATGGACGGGTCATAGACTTCAAAGTTGGGGTCACAGTCTGCCGCATAGGAGAAAAGATACTCCAACTCATATGGAATGAGGTCTCTCATAAGGTTTTGCTCCTTTCTTGTTGTATGTCCATGCCGGATATCCGGCATGGACAATTATCAAAATTTTCAGCGATCTATGGACATTGCCGCAAAAAAGCCGCTGCGAACGGCTGTGCCGATCTTGCCCATCTTGACGCTGTCGCCCATGGCGATGGTCTTATTGTAGTACTTTGCCTTGAGCTGCTCGACAAGCTCCGTTCTTGGCTTCATGCCGAGAGCATTGATAACAGTATCGGCAGGCAGATACTCGGTACTGCCGTCCTCTTTCTGAACGTTTACGCCGTTTGCGTCAACGCTGAGGACCTTGGTCTTTGTCATCAGACGAACGCCGAGCTTGGTCATCTTTGCGCAGATGCAGTCGCGGTTTATGAACATTGCGTCCTTTGCCATAATATCTCCCATCTCAACGATGGTGACTTTCTTGCCATAGTCGAGCGCCAGCTCATAACCGCCGTCACAGCCGGACTCGCCGCCTCCGCATACAACGATATTGTTGCCCTTTACAAGGCCGTGATCCTTATGGACTTCGTACATATTGAACACGTTTTTGCCGTCAAGGCCGGGGATAGGAGGACATACGGGAACGGTACCGGTGCTGACAAATATCCAGTCGGCCGCTTCGAGCACAGGGTCATCTGCTTTGATCTCAGTGTTAAGCTTTATCTCGACACCGAGCTTCTCCATCTGCACACCGTACCACTCGAACAGCGCACGGATGTAGTTTTTGAATGAAGCTGTTGCGATAACGCGGGCAGTCCCGCCAATGTGATCATCCTTTTCATATATGGTGACCTTGTGTCCCTTGATGGCTGCAACGCGAGCTGCCTCAAGGCCGGACGGACCTGCACCGATGACAACGATATTCTTCGGATCGTTTGTCTTTTCGATCTTGAACGCCTTCTCCTCGCCGACCTGGGTGTTTACCGAGCAGGAGATCTTGGTGCGGCGATTCCAGATACGTCCGATGCAGTCCTCATTGCACCTCAGGCAGGGACGTACATCCTCACGATGGCCGGAGATGAGCTTGTTGGGGATATCGGGATCGGCAATAAGTGCACGACCGAGGATGGCAAAGTCGGCCTTGCCGGAGGTAATGAGTTCGAGTGCGGTATCGGGATCGTGGGTACCGCCGTTGAGGATAGGCTTGTGGATATTCTCACGTGCAAAGTCGCAGACGTACGACATGCATGCAGGGCCCTGATAGGACGGCGGAAAGATATAGTCAAGGCGCTCGTAGGAGCCTGCGTCAACGTCGAATGCGTCGATGCTGCACTTCTGGAGCCACTCGACAAGCTCCTTTGTCTCGTCGAAAGTACGGCCGCCCTCCCAGCCGTGGTCAAGCGCGATGCGGAAAAGAATGGGCATATCCGGTCCGACGACGGAGCGGACAGCCTCAACCATCTCGCGGGCAAAGCGGGTGCGGTTTTCCGCCGAGCCGCCGTACTCATCGGTGCGGTGGTTAAAGACCTTGGACATAAACTGGTCTATGAGATAACCTGCGTGAGCATGGATCTCTATAGCGTCAAAGCCTGCGTCACGCGCAACGCCTGCTGCATATTTGAAGGTCTCCTGGAGTTCTTTGATCTCCTCAACGGTCATTGCGCGAGTCAGAACGTCGGGTCTGAAGAATGTGGGCTGCTCGCAGGAGGATACGAGCTTATCGCCGAACTCATTGGGATAGCCGTTGCGGCCGGTGCCCGGAGTCATCTGGAGACAGATCTTTGCACCCCAGCGGTGGACTCTCTCTACAAGGTCGGTGTATGCCGGGATGGGGATATCGCTGTCAAGTGTGCCTTCGTGAGAGCCCTGGGCGATCTTCTCGGTAAGGGGAGTGCAGCCGGTGATTATCATGCCGACGCCGCCTCTTGCACGCTCTTCAAAGTAGTCGATCTCCCAGTCGGACTTTGCGCCGTAAGGAAGGGATGCGTTATGTCCCATCGGGGAAAGGACGAGACGGTTTTTTATCTCCATCTTGCCTATTTTGAACGGTGTAAATAGAGGGCTGTAGTCTTTCTTTTCCATTGTTATATTTACTCCTTTACTTGTTAGTTCTATATTCTTTTACTGCTTCCGCAGCCGGCTCGTTTAGTAAGAGCCGACCGCGAATTTGTGGGATATCAGGCGTTTGTGCCGGTTTCGATGGCCTTTTTCTCGTCAACGACCTTCTTCATGGGCTTGCAGCCGACGAAGATCATGACGGCCAAAACGATGCCGAGGAAGCCGAAGAGTTTGAACATGCCGCTGTAAGAGCCGGTGATGTCATATGCCGCGTTGAGAACCGGCATACCGAATGCAACGCCGCAGTTCATGACCGCGATCATGATGCCCATGATCTGGCCCTGAGCGCGGTTGCCGAAGACCTGCAGGGTATAAACAGGGAGAGTTGCCTTGAGGATGCAGAACGAGCCGCCGAGCAGAACAGTGCCGACATACATCATGCCGAGCGCCGGAGCGGTCGCGTAGATGAAAACGGAAGCGATCGCCATGATCGAGTATGCGACCATGCATGTGCGGATGCCGAGCTTGTCTGCCAGGATACCGAACGGGAGCTGAAGAATTATGTTTGCAGCGTACATGATAGAGAGCATAACGCCGCCGTCATAGCCGAGGTCGGAAGAGAAAATCGCGATGTTGCAGATTGCGCCGTAGATAATGAGTCCGAACAGACCGATGCCGATAGTGCCGCACCAGAATTGGACGGACTTGTATGCTTCTTTTGCGGTCACACCGTAAGGAATGATCGCGCCGCTCTCGTCGGCGATCTTGACCTTGTCGTTCCACATGGGCTTAACGCCGTACTTCTCGGGGCTGTCCTTGAGGAACACTATGAGAACGATCGCTGTGAATACGACTACTGCGCAGTTGATATACAGAGATGCGGTCCAGCCGATGGTGCCGATCCACTTGGAGACTATCGGGCTGAAGATAACGCCGGCAAGACCGGAGCCGATAGCGGTTGCGGAAAGCAGAGTGCCTGTAGAGTGGGCGAACCACTTACTGAAGATGATCGAGCAGGATGCGCCGGAGCAGAAGCAAAGGGAGATGCCCTGCAGTATAGCTGCGAGGTAGAACATCCAGATGACAGTGCCGTTTGCATACAGAAGAACGCCTGCTATCATAAGCAGTGAGCAGAAGGAGATCATCTTCTTCATGCCGAACTTTTCAACGAGCTTGCCGTAGAATATACTCATGATGGCGTTTGCGCCGCCGTTAAGCGTGATGGTGAGCGCATACGCGGTACGGGATACTTCGGGGTGCGCTTCGAGGATGGGTTCCATATACAGTGTTACGGTACTGAGCGTAAGACCGGCATACACAAACTGCATCAGTATGAGTAGTATAAGTACGACCCACGCATAATTGCTGCTCTTTACGAGTCCACTTTTTTGCATTGTTAATTCTCCTTTTTTATTGTCCTTGATAAACCGAATTATTATTGACCCTTGCAAGCGCCGCAGTTCAGATAAGCTTATCGAGCCCCGTCGGGCTCGGTTCTCTGCCCCGCCTTTGTTAAGACTTTATCACGCGCAAAAGCCGCGGTTCAACTACGTTTCGCAAAAAGCGATCTGCACGTTTTTTGCTTTTTGCACAGTTAAATCTTCATACCCTAACACGAAAAAACGCCAAGCACCGCAGAAGCCTCTTTTGGACTTTGCGGTGTTTGGCGTATAAATATGATAAATTATTATTAATATAAGTTAATGAAATAACAATTTTGCGTGACAGCGCTTTTTAACTTAGCAGTGTAAATTTAATTTATATCATTAATATCTACAAGAAGCAACGTAATCCTGCACAAAAATGAGTGCTTTGTTTTTGCAGCTGCACAAAATTATTTTTAAATCTTGAATTACAGCGTGACATTTGATAATTTATTATCAGTCGTTTTCATGAAAAGGAGGCATCTTTCATTATGGGCAGCAGATACAGTGAAAGCTTAGGCGAGGATATCTACCGATATATAATGGAGCTTATGCCGCACACTGATGATCTTAATATATTCCTGCAAAAGATATATCTGCGATATAATATGCCCGTAATCGTTACGGACATTGCTTTTCACCTTATTGCATACGGTGGTCCGTATCCCTGCCCCGATCCTCTGTGGCAGACAATAATAACATCGGGTGCCGCCGAACCGGAGACCGTTGTCAACTATTACTTCGGCGAAGGCTTCACCGATAAAATGTCCGCCGCCGGTGAGCCAATCGACGCAAGTTGGGGCATAAACATAAAATATCCTCAGACTACCTGCTCGGTTTATCTCGGCAACAGCATCGAGGGCTGCTGCTCAGTCATGTATCTTGACCATGGAAAGCTTGATTTCGCACTAAAACTAAATGCGGCGGTAAAAACGGCGGTCGAGATCTTCCTCGGTGGAAAGCTGCGCCGTCAGCCGATGGGGGCCGCACCGGACAGACTCGTGGCCGCACGAATACTACTCGAGAATACCGACGCGCCCATTCAACTCCTTACAAACACCGCATTTTATAAGAACGTCGGGCTAACCCCCGGCTACATGGTAGTTGCAATGCACACCGACGACACAAGCGGCGTAAGGCTACAAAACATAGTAAACAGTATTAAGGTAAGATATCCTCAGATGTTGTATGTCAACAAGTCCGATGATATGTATCTGCTGTTTCAGAACATCAAGTCCGATGCGATGCGTGAGCATGTACTTTCAGACATTGAGGCCGAGGCCTCACAAAAGGCAGTATTCACCTGTGGGGCAAGCGGAGTTTTTTACGATTTGAAGAAGCGTGATGCGTATATCGAGCAGGCTCGTTTGGCCCTCGAACACGGCATAAATCACTGCGGCAAAAACTGCATCAACTATTTCTTTGATAACTTCACGGAAATAATCCTGCGGCATGGCTGCGACAGTATTTTTGCCGAGAGCCTCATCGTGCCGGAATTCAAGAGGCTCATTGACTTTGATGAGGAGAATTCTACCGATTATTGCCAGTCGCTCAGCTGCTATATTTTTGAGCGCTGTGATATGACAAAGGCCGCGGCAAAGCTCTATGTGCATCGAAACTCGTTAATGTACCGCATAAAAAAGTGCGAGGAGATTATGGATGTAGATCTTTCCGACCGAAAAACCTATGAAAAACTCTGGCTATGCTGTACTATGAGGTCTATCGGCGCGCTGCCGAGTAAAGCAGAATAAGCAAAAACTCCCGTCCTCAGACGGGAGTTTTTGTTGAAATATCAGTGATGCTCCTTTGCGTTCGTGCCCTTGTCACCGACGCCGAAGTGGAGCTCCTTCATGCCCTCAACCTCATCGCAGATGTCCTTGAGCTGGCAGACTGTGCAGTCTGTCGGCAGGCCCTCCATGATGTGGGTCAGCGTGCTCGTGATAGCGTCGGCCTTCTTGGCGTTTTCGAGCATCGCCTTGAAGTCGAGCGTGGGATCGGTGATGAAAATTACCTTGACGTTGAGAACGTTGGGGTCTTTTTTGTACGCCTCAATGTAGCGATAGCCGACCTGCTCGAAGTTAATGCCGCGCTTGAGCGCCTTTTTAGAAACACGTACCTGCTCGCGGTGGCTCTCCGGCGACATGCGCACCATGTAGCCCTCGGGGTAGACATGGTATTTGCAGAACTCGATGTCCTTGAGCGCACGGTAGACCTCCTCGTCCTCACCCTCGAGAACGCCGACGCGCAGCAGGACTATTCGTGCGAAGGGAACGTCCTTCTTGATGGCCTTGAGGTCGGGACCGTAGAGCAGCACCTCGTCGCGGCTCACGAGATCGGAGCTCGG
>ERZ779821.167-NODE-167-length-28262-cov-6.60081_pt1 | contig 28262 bp, 24 predicted proteins | sample MGYA00511884_ERZ779821 | MGnify/ENA primary metagenome ERZ779821 (study PRJEB29588, sample SAMEA2152664) | human gut metagenome | biome: human gut; feature: human-associated habitat; material: faeces | place: Denmark | collected 2008/2010 ... | reverse complement strand
CGCGAAGACTTTATGCGCACGTTCATTGCTGACAAGTTCTTCGTATATCGGCTGTTGTATTATTATCAGACTGATACACCGCCCTACTTGTTTGCTGAGCCGGAGGAGCTGACGGAATATATGCGCCTCTTAAAAAAGATAAAACAAGAACTACAACATCCTGTGGTAGACACTTACAACCTCATTGTGTCAGTGCTTTATTATCTACTGGTAATTATCAACCGGGCATACGCTCAAACTTATCGTCTACCTGTCGAAGTGCCAAAAAACAATTACGCATTCAAATTCAAGGACTTACTCGAAAAACATATCCGAACGACACAGCGCGTTCAAGAATATGCTGATATGCTTCGGGTAAGTCGTATCACCTTGAATAATTCTGTCATGGCGCAATTTGGTGTATCAGCCATTCACTTACTCAAGCAACGTCTTTTGGAAGAGCTGAAAAATGAGCTACTGTTCTCCAATCTGAATGTGAGCCAACTGGCAGACGAGTTCCACTTTTCCGACCCCAGTCACCTCATGCGTTTTTTCAAAAAAGAAACAGGCAAGACTTTTACCCAATATCTAATGAATTACAAAAGAGGAATATATGAATAGAAATTTCATATTTGGCAAATGAATTCCATATTTAAGATATTTATTTTTTTGAATAACTATATTTTTCGTCATAAAGGTTCATTCTGCCAGTCCATAGAAATACCAATCGCTTTGTAATTGACATTCTTTTGAAGAATCTTAAAAAATACAAAAACACCCAATTTTACATTCTTGGGTGTAAAAAAGGGTGTAAATCTCGCAAATGCTTGATTTACACCCTTTATTGCGGAGAGACAGGGATTCGAACCCCGGGTACCTCGCGGTACAACGGTTTTCAAGACCGCCGCAATCGACCACTCTGCCACCTCTCCAAAACTCTTCTTGGGAGTTGCCTTGTTTTTCAAAGGCGGTGCAAAGGTAGGGATTATTTTTTATTTTGCAAACAAAAGAGGAAAAATTTATTTGGACACTCTATGATTAACCAAAAGAGGAAAATTCCGAAATTAGAAATTGTCGTATTAAAAATAAAAAACGTTCGTGAATCGTAAAGCGTCCTACATTATAGAAAGAAAAATGATTATCTTTGCCCTGCTTTTTTTACAGAATATAGTTTTATTACATCATCTAAGGTATATTTATGAGTAAGAAGATTCTACTTAGCTGGCTTTTCATGGCCATTTTATGCTTGCCGGTACTGGCTCAGATACAGGAACCGGTAAAGTTTAAGACTGAATGGAAATCGGTTTCTGCTGATGAGGTGGAAATTGTATTTACCGGAAAAATGGAAAAGGGATGGCATGTATATTCTACCGACCTGCCTGAAGGAGGTCCTATTTCGGCTACTTTCAATACGGATAAGATTGAAGGGGCAGAGGTGGTTGGAAAACTGAAACCTGCCGGTAAGGAAATTGACAAGATGGACCCGATATTCGGTATGCAGGTTCGTTTCTTTGAAGGCACGGCTACCTTTGTGCAGAAAATCAAGTTGAAAGGTGGAAAATATGAAGTGAGCGGTTATCTGCAATATGGTGCTTGTAATGACGAAAATTGTTTGCCTCCTACTAATGTAGAGTTTTCTTTCAAAGGGGAAGCTGCTGGAAAGCAAACAGCGGAAGAAGCGGTCGCAACGACAGAGGACCTGATGTTAGCAGATACGGCATCGGTGGATTTGGTTCCGCTTCGCATTGGTGAAGATACGGCTGCGGGCGAAGCTGCTGACTACTGGAAACCGGTTATTAAGGAATTAAGTTCATTCGGTGAAAACGTGAACAATGAGTCTCATTCATGGATTTATATCTTTTTTGCCGGATTTGTAGGCGGACTGCTGGCATTGTTTACTCCTTGTGTATGGCCGATTATTCCGATGACGGTAAGTTTCTTCCTGAAACGTACCAAGGATAAACGGAAAGGTATTCGGGATGCCTGGACGTATGGGGCTTCTATCGTAGTAATTTATGTTACTTTAGGTTTGGCCATTACGTTGATTTTCGGTGCCAGTGCCTTGAATGACTTATCTACGAGTGCGGTATTTAATATCTTGTTCTTCCTGATGCTGGTGGTTTTTGCCGCTTCTTTCTTTGGGGCATTTGAAATTACCCTTCCGTCGAAGTGGAGCAATGCGGTAGACAGCAAGGCAGAACAGACTACCGGATTGTTGAGTATTTTCCTGATGGCTTTCACGCTATCATTGGTTTCTTTCTCTTGCACCGGTCCGATTATCGGTTTCTTGCTGGTGGAAGTATCTACTTCTGAAAGTATCGTGGCACCGGCCATCGGAATGTTGGGATTTGCCATCGCACTGGCTCTGCCGTTCACTTTGTTTGCACTCTTCCCGTCATGGCTGAAGTCCATGCCGAAATCGGGAGGCTGGATGAATGTCATCAAAGTGACACTGGGATTCCTGGAACTAGCATTCGCTTTGAAGTTCCTTTCTGTAGCCGATTTGGCTTACGGTTGGCGTCTGTTGGATCGTGAAACCTTCTTGGCATTGTGGATTGTGATTTTTGCGTTGCTGGGTATGTATCTGCTGGGAAAAATCAAATTCCCGCACGATGATGACGATACAAAAGTAAGTGTGCCCCGTTTCTTTATGGCACTTGCTTCTCTGGCATTTGCCGTATATATGGTACCGGGCTTGTGGGGTGCCCCGTTGAAGGCAGTGAGCGCTTTTGCTCCTCCTATGCAGACACAGGATTTCAATTTATATAAGAATGAAGTGCATGCGAAGTTCAATGACTTTGATGCCGGAATGGAATATGCCCGTCAGCAGGGAAAACCGGTGATGATTGACTTCACAGGCTATGGTTGTGTGAACTGCCGTAAGATGGAACTGGCTGTATGGACAGATCCTACAGTAAGCAAGCTGTTGAACGAAGACTACGTGCTGATTACGTTGTATGTGGATGAAAAAACCAAATTGCCAGAACCGGTGAAGGTGATGGAAAACGGTACGGAACGTACACTGCGTACGGTGGGCGATAAGTGGAGTTACTTGCAGCGCTCCAAGTTTGGAGCTAACGCACAGCCTTTCTATGTGTTGCTCGACAATGAGGGAATGCCGTTGAACAAGTCTTATTCGTACGATGAGGATATTCAGAAATATGTGGAATTCCTGCAAACAGGATTGAAGAACTATAAAAAATAATCAGTATGATTGCACAAGCAGAAAGAGAGCGTATCATCGCACTCATTCAGCGGGAGGTGGTCCCAGCCATCGGTTGTACGGAACCGGTGGCTGTGGCTCTTTGCGTGGCCAAGGCTACGGAAGTATTGGGAAAGTGTCCGGAAACGATTACCGCACGTCTGAGTGCTAACATCTTGAAAAATGCCATGGGAGTAGGTATTCCTGGTACAGGCATGATTGGTTTGCCTATTGCCATCGCACTGGGGGCCTTGAAAGGTAAGTCGGAATATGGACTGGAAGTCCTGAAAGACATCACTCCCGAGAGTGTGGAAGAAGGAAAACAGATGATAGCCGGTCAAGGCATTAAGATAGAACTGAAGGAAGGTATCGAAGAGAAACTGTATATCGAGGTGGTTTGTTCGGCCGGTGGAGATGAGGCTATGGCTATTATCAGCGGAGGACATACGAACTTTGTGTATGCAGAGCGGAACGGTCAGGTTTTGTTCGATCATAGAACCAAGACGGGAGCTGAAGCAGATACAGAAGAAGTGGACTTGAATCTGAGCAAGGTGTACGACTTTGCTACTACAACTCCGCTGGATGAGATTCGCTTTATTCTGGAGGCCAAACGCCTGAACTTACAGGCGGCGGAACGTTCGTTTAAAGGAAATTACGGGCATGAACTGGGAAAAACCTTGCAGAGCAGCCGCAGTGAGCAGAGTATCATGGGAAGCAATACATTCACACATATTCTTTCGTACACATCTGCTGCATGTGATGCCCGTATGGCAGGAGCCATGATTCCGGTGATGAGTAATTCCGGTAGTGGAAACCAGGGAATTGCTGCCACACTTCCGGTCGTAGTTTTTGCGGAAGAGAATCATAAGACAGAAGAAGAACTGATTCGTGCTTTGGTACTCAGTCATCTGACAGCTATTTACATCAAGCAGAATCTGGGACGTCTGTCGGCTTTGTGCGGTTGTGTCGTGGCGGCTACAGGAAGCAGCTGTGGAATTACTTACCTGATGGGAGGGGAGTATAAGCAGGTAGCTTATGCCGTGCAGAACATGATTGCTAATCTGACAGGTATGATTTGCGATGGAGCTAAGCCAAGCTGTGCTTTGAAACTGACCAGTGGGGTATCTACCGCTGTGTTCTCTGCCATCCTGGCCATGGAAGGAAAGTGTGTGACTTCAGTAGAAGGTATCATTGAAGACAATGTGGATTTCAGTATCCGTAATCTGACGAAAATCGGTTCTGAAGGCATGAACGAGACCGACAAGCTGGTGCTCGACATCATGACGCACAAGCATTGTGATTGAGTTGTTCCGGTAATGAAACAGACTACAGACGCGAATTATATACAACAACTCATTACTGAAGGTGAACATGTGCATCAGGATTTCAAATTTGCCATTTCCGATGCCCGGAAAATAGCGAAGAGTTTGTCGGCTTTTGCCAATACCGGAGGGGGAAGGTTGCTTATAGGGGTAAAAGATAACGGGAAAATAGCAGGAATACGTTCGGAAGAGGAGCTTTACATGATAGAAGCTGCAGCTACAATGTATTGTAAGCCTGCCCTACAACTTGAAAACCAATTATATAGGGTGGAAGGCAAAGATGTACTGGAGGTTTATGTTCCCGAAAGCAAGGAGAAGCCTGTCTATGCCCTCGATGAAGGCAATCGGCCCAAGGCTTACTTGCGCATTAAAGATGAAACAATCTTGGCCACTCCGGTCCACTTGAACGTGTGGTTTCACAATAAAAAAGAAGTGGTAGTGACTTATACAGAGAAAGAACAGTCTATATTAAACCTGGTGGGGCAGCACGGTGAATTGACGTTGAATAAGTGTGTCAGGCTTTCAAGGCTTCCGCGGAAGCTGGTGATTGGCTTGCTGGCAGATTTTATTCGTTTTGACCTGGTGGAACCGGTATTCAGAGAGCATACATTTTATTTTAAACTCAAATCTGATTAATAAATTTCATGGAGCTATTCACGAATATCATAAATGAAGCCAACTATGTCTTGTGGACTTATATCCTGATAATCATGTTGTTGGGATGCGCCATCTGGTTCAGTGTTAAGACTCGTTTCGTACAGTTCCGTATGTTGGGTGAGATGATCCGGTTACTGGGTGATTCGACTGCTAAGATAAACGGACACGAGAAACATATCTCTTCTTTTCAGGCTTTTACCATTTCGCTGGCAAGCCGTGTTGGAACCGGCAATCTGGCTGGTGTGGCAACGGCCCTTACGGTAGGTGGACCAGGAGCGATTTTCTGGATGTGGATTATTGCGCTGCTGGGTTCCAGCAGTGCCTTTGTGGAATCTACGTTAGCCCAGCTTTTTAAAGTCAAAGGAAAACATTCCTATGTCGGAGGCCCTGCCTATTACATGGAGCGTGGATTGAAGAAACGTTGGATGGGAGTACTTTTTGCGGTACTGATTACGGTCACGTTTGGTCTTGCATTCAATTCGGTGCAAAGTAATACCATGAGTGCTGCCTTGCAAAGTGCTTTTTCTATAGAGCCTTTGAACTCAGGAATTGTCATTTCGGTATTAACCCTTGTCATTATTTTTGGAGGTGTACATCGTATTGCTGCCATCAGTAGTGTCATTGTTCCTGTCATGGCTGTCGGTTATATTGCATTGGCTTTGTTTGTTGTATTGGCTAATATTGACCGTATTCCAGCAGTTGTTGAACAAATTGTCGGTAATGCTTTTGGCTGGCATCAGGCCGTTGGTGGCGGAATAGGAACGGCTCTGATGCAAGGGATTAAACGGGGACTTTTCAGCAATGAGGCTGGTATGGGATCTGCCCCCAATGCTGCGGCAACGGCTCATGTAACCCATCCCGCTAAACAAGGATTTATTCAGGCACTGGGAGTGTTTACAGATACTCTGCTTATTTGTTCCTGTACAGCTTTTATCATTTTGTTCGGTGAGGATTATGTTGGTAGTGGTCTGGATGGTATTCAGTTGACCCAAGCGGCGCTAACCAGTGAGGTGGGTAATATTGGAGGCATCTATGTGGCCATTGCTACTCTTTTTTTCGCTTACAGCAGCATTTTAGGAAACTATTATTACGGAGAAGCTAATATCCGCTTTTTCACTTCTCGACAGTGGCCGGTAGTTTTATACCGCATGTTGGTTGGGGGGATGGTTTTGTTTGGTTCATTGGCTAGTCTGAATCTGGTATGGAACTTGGCGGATGTTACTATGGCTTTAATGTCTATTTGCAACCTGATTGCAATATTCTTGCTTGGCAAATATGCTTTTCGCTTGCTCGATGATTACTTGGCACAGAAGCGAAAAGGTATCAAAAGTCCAGTCTTTCACAAAGAGCAGATGAAAGATATTGAGCAGGATTTAGAATGTTGGTAACTATTTTCGTATCTTTGCAAATCAAAAAACAATAAAAAGTACAAGTATGAGTATATTTTCAAAACTATTAGGCAAGAAAACAGCAGAAGGTGCTGATGAAACGGTACGTGTGGGTGGAATGGAAGACTTCATGACGCTGATTCGTGTATACTATCAGGCAGTAATGGCAGCTCAGCTGGGTATCAGTAACATTAACTTTCTGCCGGATTTGGCTGTATTTAAACGTACATTGAAGGTTCCTACGCAGAATAACAAACTTGGTATCGCAGAGCGTACACGCTGCCGCAAGATGCTGATGGATATTTATGGTCTGCCTGAAACCTTTTTCAAGGAAATCGACGGCTCTATCAAGCGCAATTGCCGCAATGTGAACGATATAAAGAATTATCTTTTCATGTTCCAGGGATTCAGCCAGGATTTGATGATGGTTATCGGCAACCTGATGCAATGGAAGTTCCGTATGCCGGGTGTGTTTAAGAAGATGCTTCGTAACATGACGGAAAAAGCCGTACACGACATTCTGACAAAAGTAGACTGGAAGGATGATGGCGTACGTAAGACTTGCGGAAACATTCGTCAGTATCAGCATGCGCTGGGCTATTCTGAAAGTTGGATGACAGAATATGTCTATAACATCGTATTGCTGGCTAAGAAGGAACCTAAACCAAAAGCATGACGTTGGACGAGCATTTGCTTTCAGGAGTGGAGCATCATCCGCTGGAGCCCTTTCTTCCGGAGAATGCAGTCTTGCTGATGCTGGGTAGCTTTCCTCCGCAGAAGAAACGCTGGAGCATGGATTTCTTTTATCCCAACCTGCAGAATGATATGTGGCGTATTTTCGGCTTCATTTTCTTTGATGACAAGGATTACTTTCTCAGTCCTGAAAAGATATTTGATAAAGAGCGTATCATTGCTTTTCTGCGAGAAAAAGGGATTGCTCTGTACGATACGGCTTCGTGTGTGCGCAGGTTGCAGGATAATGCATCCGATAAGTTTTTAGAGGTCGTTTCGCCCACGGATATCGGTCTGCTTCTCCAGCAGCTTCCTTCCTGTCGGGCGGTGGTGACTACCGGTCAGAAAGCGACGGATGTGTTTTGCGAACAGATGGAAGCAAAAGAGCCTCCAGTAGGAGGGGGAAGTACGTTTCATTTCAGAGACCGTGAGCTGACCCTCTATCGGATGCCGTCTTCCAGTCGGGCTTACCCTTTAAAGCTTGAAAAAAAAGCGGCGTATTATCGTCAGATGTTCAATGACTTATCTTTACTGTAGAGGGATTCTGGAAAAATATTTTTCGAAATCCCTTGTAGTTTCCAAAATTTGTACTACTTTTGCAACCGCAAACACGGGAATAGCTCAGTTGGTAGAGCATCGGTCTCCAAAACCGAGTGTCGGGAGTTCGAGCCTCTCTTCCCGTGCCGAGATAAAAAGCTGTAACTGAATAAGTTGCAGCTTTTGTCCGTTTATAGGTCGGACAAATTTCGGACAACCAATTTTCGTGATGTCAAACCGTACTGCGTTTTCGAATTCGAAAAACGTAGAAAAAAATGTGTTCATCACTTAGAAAAAACGCATCGATTCAGAGTGTAATTTCGTACACAGAACCCAAGTTACATACAGGTAAAACATGGTATATTGACTTCACGGCATACGATCCGCTGGAACAGAAAATGAAGCGGAAAAAGTATATGCTGGATGGAATACCCAAGCTGACCGACCGTCACCGTCGGGCAAATGAAATCATCACCAATCTTAATGTAAAGCTCCGTTCCGGATGGAATCCCTGGGCTAATGTAGAGAACTCTAGGCAATACACCCCGTATATAGATATTATCCAAAGGTATCATATATATCTGGGCAAACTGTATGCAGCTGGCACCATTAAGGAGAATACCCTGAAGGATTATGAGAAGCGCCTGCGGGTATTTGAGGAGTATACAGCCAAACATATTCCGGCCATCGTGTATGCGTATCAGATTGACCAGTCTTTCATCTCTGACTTCTTGGATTACGTGCTGCTTGACCGGGATTCATCTGCCAGAACCCGGAATAACTATCGTACCTGGTTGTCTTCACTCTCTAACTGGATGATGGAAAAGCAATACCTGACTCATAATCCGGTTGAGAAGATTCGACAGCTGGCAGAAGAAGAGAAGAAACGTTCTGCTCTGACGGTACCGGATATTCAGAAGCTCAAGAAGTATCTCCAGAAAGAGAATCCGTATTTCCTGTTCTTGTGTCAGTTTGCTTATTACACCTTTATCCGTCCGGATGAAATCTCCAATATCCGATTGGCTGATATCAACCTGAAGGAACAGAAGGTATTTATCGGCTCCAGTATCAGCAAGAACCGGAAGGATGGCATGGTCGGACTGAATGATGCACTGATTAAGTCGATGCTTGACCTGGGCGTTTTTAATTCTCCCAATGATTATTATCTGTTCGGTAAAGGCTTTAAGCCCTCACGTGAGAAGGTGACCACCCGTGTATACAGGAACTACTTCAATAAGGTCAGAGCAAAGCTGAAGTTTCCGGACAGCTACCAGTTCTACTCTCTGAAGGATACCGGTATCCGTGATTTGGCCAACGCTGAAGGAATCGTCATAGCCCGTGATCAGGCACGTCATGCGGATATTTCTACAACCAACAAGTACCTGAAAGGGGCGGACATGACAGTGCATGAGGAGACTAAACATTTTGAAGGGAACTTTTAAAAATAGAGATGTCGTGCTTCCCAGCAGGACACCCCGTATTAAGTTTAAACAGAATATTACTCTATTAGATAGAAAGTTCCTTCAACTACATCATTTACTCCATTCATTTCGACTATGTAATGTAACTCTTTACAAAAGTATCGTTTATTTCGTATTAAGAAAATGGATTTTGGGTCATATATTTGTTTTGCAAGAAAGCAGAACTGGTATTCAGTTCGGGTATCTATCTTTAAATTATTTTTATAGAATGTTTCGTATAATCCTTGGTTTCCAGAAAGCTGTAAGGTAAGTTCTTCATCTTGGAATTTTAGCAGGTAATTGAAATTATCAGTATTGATATAGTAATATGTATCTGTTGCAGACATAGGCAATTTATAGTCCTTGTATTGTGCGGTTGGTTCACCTGCTCCTACAAACAAGCCTTGGTATCCCATATATAGTGCCACATAAATTTTGTCTGGAGCTTCTTCTTCTGGTATCCCTTCTTTTATTAACTCGTTCAGTCCTGTTTCATTTGAAGTTTCGTCTACCGCATTATTGTTGCGGGCATAAGCAGCAGTAAAAGCTCCATTGGTAAAACTTCCGTCTGAAACGCCGGAAACACCAGCATAAATCTCAGCCGGAATTATTTTTAATGATGTTATATCACCGTCTGAATTGTTTTTTACTGCAGAAAAACGATTCACTATCCGCTGTCGGTGGAATCCGTTTATTTCGACTCCAACAAAATCCAAGTTAAAGTCTTTGGTATGGTAAATGTATCGTTGGTCGAACTCAGAATCCAGCATAGGCCATACATCGAGGAATCGGTTATAGGTCTTTGTTGTACAAAGTGATAAAACTTCAGGATTGATGCAGCTGTATTTGTAATCTTCTATGTCAGGAAAATCAAATTCTACATTGTCATAGTCAACAGATAATTCTTCGTCTGCATCATACTTTTTAATGATATCTTCATCTTTTATATCTTCGAGGCATATAGTCTGAGAATTTTCGTAAAAACTATTAATGCTGATAATCTGAACAGTTTTATCAGTCTGATTTACGAGAAAGATACAGTTGAAGAATTTCTCAATCTCATCTAGAAATTCGTCTACAGTCCAGTCTGGTAGCATCTTTGCGAACGAGGTGGTTCTGTAGCCATTCACCATAAAGAGCCGGCACCATCTCTTATTTTCTCTTAATGTGTTCTTTTGTAATTTATAACCCAATATTTTCACTAGCTCTTCTACATAAAAAAGCAAATAAGGCTGTGGTGAGATGTAAGTCCCTTGAATAAAGCTGGCTCCACCAGTTGTGATATTCATCTGATTATCAAAGTATCTTAAATTGCCGCTTGTATCATAACTGGTAAAAATAGGAGTGCAAACAAAATTCATGTTTGGAAAAGCCTGATTTAGGCTGGTGTATGCTGTCTCCAGACTGGTGTCACAGGTACCAAAGTCCAGGTCACGCAATCTTTTATCGCCGCCTGAAAGATAGTTCAGCTCGGAGTTCCCAGCCACAATCTGAATTTTAGCAATGTTGTCTTCTACTGACAATATAATTTCAGTTCCACGTATGATATTTATCGCTCCACAGATTAATATGGCCTGACGATTCTCAGGCCGTTGTGTAATATCAGAGCGGTTTAAAGATTGATATATTCTTCTATTATGAGGATGATTCAAATCAATATCCAAATCATATGTGTAGTCACCATTGCGTGTAAAGAATGGATTCTGCGTATAAAAATCAAGCTCAAATCCATCCTGTAGTGCCACTTCTTTTCCATCAATAAATAATCGTGTCATGACCTGCTGCGTTTTCGTGAAACATTGTTTTTCATTTTTTCTACTAACTGTTGTGCTTCATTCACGCCCATTTTACCAGTCGCTTTTGTATAGGTAAATATCGGCTCGTTTAATCTTTTGAGAAGTTTCTCCATGCATTTCATATTTTGCAGCATGACTGCCGTTGATTCCTGACTGGATGATTCGGCAGTCTGATAGTAGTTGTTTGTTGTCATCCTATTGGTAGGTGATAATACGGCTGATACGTCTTTTGCAGTCAGGCTACCGATGGTATTGTTTCGCTGTGCCTGATCTATCAGGTCAAGAACCGGACGGATAGCTGGATTCTGGACGGCGTAACGGTTGGCCACAAATTCTCCGGCATGGACTATTCCTTTGGGTTCGTCATGTCTTCCGGAGCCGGTGTAGCCACCTTCTTCAAAGCCATTTATTGCAGCTTTAGCAGTTTCGAAGGCCGCAGTAATCAAAGCTGTTTTAGCTGCTGCTGTTGCAAGTCCTACTAAAAGTCCGTTTTTTGCTATAGATGACATAGTGGATTCAGCAATGTATACCATCATCGTTTTTTCTAGTGTGTCAAGAATTAAAACGACTGTTGCTTTCAGAAAATCACCTAAAGAAGTTTCTGAATCAGTTAACATTTCAGCGAATGTTTCACCAAACTGCTTTCCAATATCTTGAGCAAATGAAACTTGTTGTTTGACTTTGGCTTTATATTCATCGTAGTTTTGTTGGGTTTGTTTTAGACTCTGTTTTTCTTTTTGGTCTTTTATTTGGTTTTTAAGTTCTTCAGATATTTCTGTAGAGGAAAGCACTTGGTCATAATACGAATTTTGAATATCAAGCAACTGTTGCCGATATTCCTGTTCGGATGACAGGCCTGTATAATGTCGCTGTGTTGCATCCTGGATTTCCATTTGATATTGCTTCTCCATCCGGGTAAAGGCTTCTTCAGATTTCTGTTGTGCTTCTTGTTCGTCTAGCTGAGCACATTGTTCTTTAAATTTGATTCGTGCTTCGAGAATCTTCTGTTCAATCTGCTGGCGTTTCTCCGGTTCCAGTCCGGCGATGGCCATCATGTTCTCGAGGTGACGCATCTCCAGGTCTTCCATGAAACGGGTGTATTCCTGCTGTGTCATCTCGTCACTGGCCAGATAGGTACGTTTCAAATCGGAGAGTTCATCGTAATAACGCTTGTTTTCTGCTGTTACCTGGGGATTTTCTTTGTTTGTTTTAACTGTCTTTTCGTTGGTTGTAATGGTTGTGGTGATACTTGTATTTTTCTCCTCTGGTATGGAGTTGATTATTTTCTTCAGTTCCTTTTGCCGTCTGTCCAGTTCCAGCAAGGACTCTGCTTTTTCTTCTGCCTGGTTGTCCAGAGAGTGAAGCAAGGCTTTACGCTGTGATTCGTCTACATCGGTACGGGCTTCAATAATCTTCTTCTGTTCATCATAATATTTGCGGTAAGCTATCACTTCTTTTGATAACTTATCTTCGATGATGGCCAGTTCGGACTCTGCATCCGATTTCAGTTGCTGACGCTGACGGCCATTCAGGGCATCAATATTTTTGTACCTATCCTCAATGCTTTTATACTTCTCCAGTTCATCCTGAGTACGCTGTAATTCTTCGTTGTACTTTCGCTGTGCTTCTGTAGCAGCGTCTGTATTGGGGATGAGTTTGGTGGATATGTATGTTACAAGGGCAGTGAGTCCGGCAAGAATCAGTCCGGCCGGATTTAGCTTCAGTACTTTATTAAATCCATTGGTCGATACGGTTGCAACCTTGACTATCAGGTTATATGCTTTGGTGTAGATGGTAGCTGCATTGACCGCAATATTATATGCGGCCAGTGCGGATCCGGAGGCTATCAGTACTGCCTTATATTTGATGCACCAGTCTATCAGGGTAGGGAGGGCCACGATGATTTTTGTCGTCCAGCCGGTAAGTAGTGACAACGACGGGTTAAGCCGCTCCATCAGTTCGATGCCGGCCTCCTTGATGCTGTTGCGGTATTGTGCCATTTTAGCTTCGTTGGTGTCGGAGTTGATGGCTGCCTGTTCCATGGCGATGTTCGTATCTGTGACAGCTTCAGTGTATTGGCGTACTTTATCCGCATTGTCTATCAGGATAGTGGCGGCAGAATAGGCTTCTTCGCCAAACATGGTTTGGATCTGTGCCGCTGTCAGTGACTTTTTGTTCAGGTTCTCGAGTGCAGTCTGCAAGCCCACTACCTTTGGATTGGTTTCATCCGGTCCGGTCTGCAGTACCAGGAAGAACTTACGGAGTGCGGTACCGGCCGGTTCAGCCTCCAGTCCTTTCTCTGCCAGCATCTGGATGGTACCCTGCAGCTGCTCGATGCTCACCCCGGCACCGGAGGCGGCTACACCCGCATTCTTGATGGATGCGGCCTGGGCGGAAACATCGGCTGCACCTTCTTTGGAACCGGCGGCCAGCACATTCACATAGCGGGCTGCCTGGTCAGCTGATTCTCCGTACATATTAAGGGATACAGTGGTGGCTGTCACGGCATCCTTCAGGTCGATTTTGGCCGCTGCAGCCAGTCGCATGGCTTCGATGGTGACGGCGTTCAGGGCTTCCTTGTCCTTCAGAAGCTCCGGTTTCTTGGAACCAATGAGCATGTATGCCTGAAGAATTTCGTCGGATGACTGACGGATGCGCAGGCCGGACTCGTCCATGGTAGTGGACAGTTGCTCGGCCTGTTTCGTAAGCCACTGGATAGATTCATCATCCAGTCCGGTCAAAGCCTTCAGCTCTGCCTGGGAGGATTCCTTGGAGTCGCGGTTGTTGCGAAGGGTATTCAGGGCCATAGATACGCCCGTGATGGTGGCTGCACCCGTCGCCAACAAGCCGCCCCATTTAGCAAAACCGTTGTTGAAGCGGGACAACCATCCTTCTGTCTCCTGTACTTCAGTCTTTATCTTCTGAAGTTCGGCTGTCACCAGTTTGGCCTGCTGCTGGTAGTATTTCCACTCTGCAGAACCTCGCTTAATATGCCCGCTGTTCAGCTGCCGGTTGATGGCTGTCAGGGTAGCACGAAGTTCTTTAGGCGTTGCTTTGTCGAGGTTATTCATTACCTCGGTAAGCGCCGTGGTATCTTTCTTCAGTGTCTTAATCTGGGCCTCCGTTTTCCGAAGCTCAGAAGTGATCTGCTTGATTTTAGATGTATCACCGGCTTGGTAAGCATCTGCCAGCTCCTTTTTTAATCCGGACGCAATCGTTTCCAGATTCTTGAGTTCCTGCTTTGCTTCTTCACCGTTTACGCGGACCTCGACGGTTGCTACCTGGTCTATAGCCATATTATATCTTGTTTAAGATTACACGAATTTTGTACACTGCAAACAGCATAAAGAGAATAAGCACTACGATGGTGAATACCATGCAGAACTTCTGCCATGGGGTAAGCCTCCTTTCTATTTCTATCGTCTGTACTGATTTTTGAATGATTGTACTGTCTTTTCCTGGAATGAATACCGTATCTGAAGGTACCTTGAAGTCTGCCATCAGGTTACCCATGGAATCCAGTTTGAACCGTAGACGTGCGTTTTCGGACTGTGCCATGTCCAACCAGGAAAGGACGACGCGACCGTTCGAGTCGCATTCCAGTAAGGCCCGGATGGATGCGGAATCAGCCGGGCGGAATACCGGCACCAGTTTGTCATGCACGATGATCTGTGTGTGACTGTCTGAAGTAAGGTGCTTCCCGGATTTACATCCGAGAAACACCGAACCACACACAAAGAAGAAAAAAAGTATGATTAAAGCTCTCATAACAATGCCCATCCTTTTTCTACATCTGTCATTACAGCCGGAACTCCATTCTCTACCTGAGAAATGGCAGCTGCAAAGGCACACATGGTCGTTTTGTCCTCCACGTTCGGGACGTAGGTTGTCGGTACCTGCATCTCCTGGCATACGCGTGAAATGTAGCCTGATGTGTTGTTCTCGGTTCTGGGTGCCCATCGGCTGATGAAGTCTGCAATCGTCTGGCATCCGTATTTCCGGCGGTAGTTCTGCAGCAGCTTGATTAATGCACGGTAACCGTGGCCCATGTCTTCGAATTCTTCGAAGGTGTTGTCTTGTTTTTTAGATGCAGGAATCTCTCCCTGCCAGTCTGTCGCATCTGAGTTGCGGATGTTGCCTGGATTGTTGTTGCGCAGGCCTCGTGGTAGCTGTTTCATTTTTTCACTCCTTCCTTAATCGTTTTGATAATTTTTTGAGCTTCTTCTGGTGTAGCACATTCTGTAATCCGCATAGCCAAATCGGCTACCTCTGCCGCATGACTCTTTTTCTTCTTAAAGTTTTCTATGACAGACAAGCCTTCGACAATCAGCACGCCAAGTGTGCCGATAACTGCCCCGTATGGTAAGTTGTACCAGGGGAAGCATAGTCCCAGAATGTCAATCATGATAAAGAAAAGAAGCAGCCGGAAATAGTCGACGATTTTTGTTCCGGTCTTACGCAGCGGGCGGCTGCATATTCTCTCTCTGTTGGCTCTAGCTGCATCGATACCCGTCCATAAATCCAGCATACAGACGCTGCATATCAGTATCAGGCAGATGAAAATAATAGTCACGCCGGAGCGGATGTCTTGTGTGATAAATCCTACATATTTTTCCATGTTTATTTTGTGTTTTTCTCAAAGGTATTATGTAGGGGAAGGGTGTAAAAAGACAATCCCTGCAACGAATATTGCAGGGGTTAAATATAGGAGAAAATTTACCGAGTTATTCTACAATTTGAACACTAACATCGCAGACTTGTAACGGACAATTGCAAGACTCATAATCAGAGTTATCTAAATCTTTATCATCTCTCCACATTGATACTTCGATATTAGACACAAATGGAGGAATACAGGTTCTAACCTCAAGCTCTGCCCATCCGATATCTACTAATCTTTTTGAAACACTTGGAGTCTTATCTCCCATTTTTATTCCTACACATAATGTAGCAAGATCGTAAGAGGAACTAGTTATTTGACGAACATTTGTATATATTTCATCTGGTGTTTTTGTAGAATTATAAACCTTAGGAAATAATCTAGCTGTAACACGAATAATAATATCTCTATATCCTCTTGCTTCGTCAACTGTAAAGACCTTTCTCATAATACCTGGGAAATTCTCCGAATCATAACCAAGTTTGATGAACGACTTGTAATCACTATGAAAACCAGGGTACTGATTGATAGCATCAGGAATAGTTCCAAACGCAGCTCCATCAGTTAATTCCCATTGTTCATTATAAGTAACACCCATGCCAGTATCGGTCATTAACTCTGTTCCTTGCTGCTTCAAGGGCTTGAAGATATTTTTATTTATCCTCTTTTCAATACCTCCTTCGGCAGAACAATAAACGTCCGATATATTGAAAACTCCTGTTTTACCAACAATCACACGCAGCTTGTCGTATTGCATGTATTTATAATCGGTAATGTCAATTTCATAATAACCAGTGGTAGCATTGTAAACTGATGTAATCTCTTCAAAGTTTGCTAACGGTTTCAAACAACTATCAAAGAAGCCGTATGAATGTTTTCCAAGTCCTGAGCTTGCTGAAATGTAAGATATTTCACCTCCACCAGAAACAGAAGTCAACGTTCCAGTTCCGCCACTTGCGTTTGTAGAATTAGTAGAGTTATAGAAGCAAAGATAATAACCAGGATAATCGTAACCCTTCAAACGTCCTTTGTATTGAAGGATGGCATCTCCAGTATTACTTGACTTATATTGAGTGTCCTCTACAACGGTTTCAAAATTATCATATACAGATTTATCAACCTTAAACATACAATAATTTCTTTCCGTTCCGTATTGATAAGACTTGTCAGCGGATTGCTTAACATAAAACTTCAAATCATCGTCATCTGACTTAATGTATACTTTCACAAGGTCTGTCTTGACAACGGGAAGGATAAACTCAATCAACCCCCAATTGTTAAAAGACACATTTTGTTTAGCAATTAAATTACAATATTCATTATTTGCTCTTGTAGCTTGATATGCCCATCCTCCACCTGCGGCAGTCTCATTTAATCGGTCGTAATAGTCCCATCCAGGCTCTGTTTCCGACAAGTGAACTTCTCCCACGTTGATTTCATTCCATTTCACCATACGGTGAGGAATAGTATCATAGTTCAAATCTTGAATAGTTGGAGAACCGCCCTTGAATTCATCACGAACTCGGTAAACCTTTATACATTGTCTTACACCCAAGTTACGCATGAAGTTCAAATATTCTTGCCAAATTGTAGCATTAGTTCTCGTAGCAGGGTGTCCACCTCCCCAGAAGCCTGCATATTTATTTGCGAGTATCTTCTCACTGATTGTTCCTACACCCCAGTACAGATAACCGTTTTGGTCAGCGTAATCACGTAGCAAGGCATCTACGGATGGATTACCTATAATCCAGTCAGTACCCAACATTAATTGAGCTCCGTAGCTCTTAACTAATTCGGCAGCTTCCTCAACCTCTCCTAAATAGAAATCAAGATTGTTACCTTCAGTGTTGAGCGTTTCATTACCAATATTCTGTATAGCTATGTAAGTCGGCTTAATTTCCTTGATACCGATAGTTGAGTGATAAGGATTGGAATTATCCCTCATTCTTTTGCATATATCCACAATTCGATTTCCAGAAACGCCAAAATTAGCTAACTGAATGTCAAGCATATTAGATAATTTATTTATCCAAGACTTTTTCTTTATTGCGTAGTAACTTTCCGTATAAGAACAACCATAAAAAGCTATCTTATCAGAATTTTGTACAGTAAGATACCTCACTCCTCCATTGCTGTTTGGTAATAATTCTGATTTTATTTTATTATTATCATCTAATAACGTACTCCAAGTTGCTCCTTTTTCATTCTTAGAGTTAAAGAAAGATGGTGGTAAGTAATTGAGATTAATATCTTGTCCTGTTACCACAACGGGATAATCAATAAAACTAAAATATTTATTTACATTATCTTTTTCATCCTTAGTTGTCGGAGTATAACAAATTCCAGAAAAATATAATTTATTTCCCCCGCTATCTAGTATATAAGGATGAATAACCATATTAAATACAACAGAATATCCATTATCATCATCTTTTCTATTGACACTAATTATTGTCCTTTTAAAATTTAAACTTGGATTATTTTCAATTGCAGGACCATGGAAAGGATTTTCACCGTCATTTTGGTAAAAAATTTTTTTATCAGTAGTTGTAATATTATAATCATTAACTCCATCAATAGAGGCTCCATAATATAAGGTTACAAATACCTGTATGCCATTTTTTACATTATCCTCATTGTTAAAGTAATATCCACCCAAGAAAAAATTTAAATTTATACTAGATTCTTTATCCCATCCTACAATATCTTCAGCTCTCAACTTGTATATATTAGCAGTTGTATAACCAGTTTTAATACTAGCAACTGTTATAATATTTTTCAAATTAGTTATTGATGGCTCTATGAATTCAGTGCTTTTAATATCCGCATTTAAGCCAGAAGTTATTATAGATTCGACTTCATCTCTATTTAATTTTTCATTGTTATAAGGTATGTTAATTAAATTTATAGACTTAGAAGTTATTACATCTGATTGATTTGATGTAATTTTTAAAAGTTCATTCGTTTTTTTTATTTTTTCTTCAGTTAAAGGCGAAGGGAAAATTCCAGTTTTTTTAGTATTATCTATATTAATAGAAAAATTTTGTGAATATTTACTTTGAATAACAATATAAGCTGCATCCAATGGTTTCTCAACTAAATCAATATCCCAATTAAAGTTAACATTTTCCCCTTCTTCAATTCCTTCCAATACTCCTAAGAAAGTAAAATCTTTTGAGAAGAAATTTATACCATACCATCCTTTTGACGGATAATTCCATATACCTGTTATAGTAATATTTTCGGTTGGTATTAAATAATATTGAGATAATAAAGATAATTGATAGGGAGTATAATTACCGTTTTTATCAATAAAATAGCCTTTTGTAAATAAAAAGTTTGTATTTACAATCCTATCCTTATCTCTATCTTCTATTGTGTATCCAGTAAGTATATTTTTTGGCGAATAAATATTTATTGAGGGCCAGATATCTGTAGACGAATCTTTGTTTTTATTAAAAATGAGATATGCCGCATTATCTGGTAAATTTATCTCAGCCTCATTCCAAATATAATTTTTATTCGGTGTTGATAAGGATAAGGAAATGTTTATTCCTTTAATATAGTTATATGAAGAGTCAAAAACTGCCATTGTATAGAAAGACTCAATATTGTCTGAGAAGTATATTCCTTCTAAAATATCACCATTCTGAGGAATATTTACAAACTCAGTACAAAATGCATGTTCATAAATTCCTAAACTTCCTATAGTTGACAAAAATCTTTGGAATAGCACTTTAGGTCTTAATTGTTTTGATAACTCGGTAAGTTTATCATCCCGCTCTTTTAGTTCTTCATCGGTTTGGGTTTTGTCATAGTAATCTTGCTCGAGCTTGTTTATGTGTTCCAGCATTGCCGTGCCTACACGGGTGGCTGTGTTCTGTTTGTTTGTTTTTTCGTCGCGGATCTGGATGGCCAGTTGCTTTAATTCTTCGAATGTTTTTGTTGCCATAATTCTGAGTTTTTTACGAAGTAAACTTACCGAGTTAGATTTCAAAAAGACATTGTTTTATTTACGCTTGTGCGTTCCGTATAAACGTGATTTGAGAGTAGTGCTGCGTTTGTGGTTTGCTTCCTCAATTTTATCGACAAGCAAACCGCAGAACTCTTCGCCGTACATGTAGCCCATCTGTTCCTTCAGCACCATGATGGATGCAAAGTAGGGCCGGGAAAACCATTCTCGAGGTTTACGTGGATTGCCGGATGTATAGTATCCACCGGGCTTAGGACCAACTTTGCGAGGCACATTTAACCCGTGTTCCTCACGATAAACCGGGTTTAATATCTCTAAGTCACCGCCGTTACCTTTGGTATATCCGTTGCCGACACCCATGTCCTGGTATATGCCGTACTCCAGAAACTTGTGCTGGATGGTGGATACCGAGTCAGTGGCAGATATGACGTTATCGCGTATCTGCTGGTGAAGCGAGTAAGTATTAATGACGTGCAGCCTCTCAATCTTTTCACGCCAGATATTCACCATCATTTCTGCCCAGGCTTCCTGATATTTTCTGCGGTCTTCATCGGTAGCCGCCGGCCTGTTTGTGTCTGTATTAGCCATTCCACTCGTCCTCCTTATAACATAAATCTGTGGGTTCGGTCAGTTCGACCATAAAGTATAAGCCGGTACATCCGGAAATAAAGTATTCACCCAGTTCACGGGTGTAGATACGGGATACATTCAGGAAGGATAAATCCAGGTCTTCGTAGATGTATTTGTCACGGATCATGCGGGAATGGAACTGTCGGAAGATCTGCCGGCAGATGTCCAGCTTTGCCGCACGCTCGGTCATGTCGTCGTAGCGATAACGTATTAGGAGGAATACCGTGAAGGTGCGCTTCTTGAACCAGCCGCCTCCGATTTGTTCGGTGGCTGCGTCGTTGGTGTCATCGACGCAGACGAAAGCGGATTGTTTCCGGAAATTGTCGAGTACATCCTGGAGTGAATTGATACCGCTGCAGGAACATGGAAAGAATGAGTTGGCTTTGGCCAGCTTGTTCTTCTCGGTCAGTTCTTTAAAATAGGCGTGCCCATCAAAGAATTTACTTGTGTCCATTTTGTTTTGATTTTAGAATTTGAATATCGTGTGCTTTGGCGTCCAGCTCGGTCAGGGCCCGCCAGCAGTCCATCTGCAGGACTTCCTTTTCTTTTGTCACGTCACCGCCGGTCAGTGCCCGGATCTGGGCGTTCATCGCGCCCATCAGGTCGGGCAGTTCCGGCTGATCAGCGTCGCTCCTCTGTTGGAACGGCTGGAAGAAATGGGGAAAAAGGGAGGCGAAGTACAGTTTGATGCTGCCCCACCAGAGGAATACGGAAACCAGTTCGTATTCCTTGATGCGGGAAAAGGCGGCTTTCAGTGAGCCTCTGACACCTGGCTTCTTCTTGTAGAGGAAGCCATACAGGGCTTTGAGCTGGGAAACGTCCTGCGAATACAGGTAGCCTTGGTAGTGGTTTTCACAACAAAGGTAATCTTCGAAGCTCAGGCCGTGCAGCATCGCATCGATGGCATACCGACCGCCTATTCTGTCCAGCCGGACGGGATAAGCGTTGGGCTCGGAGATGAAATCAATCTGCCGAAGGAAGCTGCGAATCTGCCAGTCCTGAAGGATGAACCTCAGTTTCTTGTGCCAGTTCAGGCGGAAGGTGCAGAGCCATCCTTCTTTCACTCGCTTCCGGACACGGATTCCGGTGAAGCGCATGAAAACGTAAGTCTTAGCCTTGACCGGAGAAAATAGGGTGATGACCAGGAACACGTACCGAAGCTGTTCCTGGTTGAGCTGCTGCCAGGAAGTGGGGAGCCGGAAGTCGAGTATTCTACCCCCAAAAGTATGTGGAATCATCTTTTTCATTCTGATAAGTCTGGAAATGTTTGACTTTGTAGGCCTCGGAGTCCTTGTAGCTGGTGAATACCTCTACTTTGGATTCCGCGTAATTCTCGATGCGTTCCAGCATGCTCTTTGCTGCCGGCCAGTTCTTTGCGATGCAGAAGCTGATGAACTTGCACATGTAGTCGGCCATGGCAGACTCTTCTTTGGTGAATGCATTGTGCCGGGCCTGTTCGAGGATGTGGTCGAAGAACTCGGCTGAGACGTGCTGCCGTATCTTTTCTTCTGCCTGGTACATCTTTGTCCGGAACTCGAGCAGTTTGGAACGGTGTACGTCTGCTGAAGGAAAATCGACGTACATCTTCAGTTGTTTGGCTGTATACATCAAGTTCGGGATGTTGATACGGGCCTGTGCCGTATCTGCCCAGCTGGTACCGACCAGCAGCTCCAGGCATCGGTCGTAAGTATCTTCGGCTGCGTTGGTGACTTGCTGCAGCAGGTTCTTCACTCTGTCGGCTGAAGCCGGGGCCAGATTCTGGTTAGACACCACACCGAAGCCGGTGGGGGTCAGTACCAGGTCGAGTTGTGGTATCTGCTCCTGATAGGTACGCAGACAAACCAGCTTTGTGACCGCTTGCTCGAGTCCGGGAACAGTATCTAATTTTTCTGCCATGTCACCCAGCAGCACACAGTTGATGCTTTGAAGCGTGTCGTCCAGGTGAGGAGCAATCATATCATACACCTCTGCCGTGGAGTTAGTGGCAGAGGAACAAATCTTCTCGAAAATCTCTTGTGAAAATGTGATAGCCATATTGATTCGTTTTAGGATTTGTTTTCAAGGTCTGAAGCTGTCTTTTGTTTGGCGTCGGTGTTCTGGTCAAGGGTGGTGAGCAGCACCATGGGCACATCCGGATACACCTTCTCACTCCATCCGTTGTACTCGATGACGATGTTATGCGGGATGTTCATTAGGTCGTGGAAAGGAATCTCCAGTGCCTGCTTGAGCGTGAACAGCTCGCGCTTGTCTGAACCGGAGTTGTTACTCTGTCCCTTGCCTGGTGTGGCACCTACCAGGTTGGGATGGATGTTGTCGCCGTAGCAGGTGATGTTACTGGCTTCCTGAATGTCTTCGCTCCAGTCGCCGCCTTCCTTGCCGGTCTCCACCACATTGATGCGTACCATCCGGACTTCACGGCCATTCGGGTCGATGTAGTATCCGGTAATCCAAACCTTGCCGCTGTTTTCTATTCCGGAAACAAAGTTCTTGATGTTTTCCTTCTCCTTTTTGATACGCTCCATCTTCTTCAGCGGGTCAGTAATGTGTTCTTCCGCACAGATGTTACTCCAGTAGTCCTTGTGTACTTCGACCTGGTACTTTACGCTGGCATGGTTGCGGAGCTTCGCTTTCTTGCCTTTCCCAATCAGTCGCTTGATGTCGTACCAGTCGCCCCGGAAAATGCTGGTGTAGTAGGGGATGGGGTAATACTGGAATCCGGGTGTGGGGAAGCGCACAAGGATAGCGAATTTACGGTCATCAGTACGGACTCTTGTTTCGCCATCGCGCCCTGGTTCACGCCCCATGAGCACCATCAGGTCGCCCAGCGGGTCGCGCGGATCCAGCAGGCGGATGACTTCGTAGTCTTCCGGACGGAGTGAAGCGTTTTCGCGGAAATTGGCATAAATCACGTGATTGATTTTGCCCCTTCTGGCCTGTTGGAAACGGCAGTAGCAGGCCTCTTTGTGAATGAGCCGGTTGATTCTTTTGCCGTCCCTGGAAAGAATGATGACCGACACGCAGAAAAAGAAATACTTCATGTCTGTAGCCTGCTCGAGTTGGAACAGCGGCAGGCTGTTGTGAATCAGCCAGCGCTTGATTTCGGGATGGGTTGTCGGCTGTCTGGTGTCTACGTCAATGTACTTCAGTCCGGCACCGTAACAGGTGATGACGTTGAACAGCTTGTTCTGACTCATCACTTCGTCGATGCCTATCATCTTGATGATATTAAACGGAAGCTGGTTGTCTTCACCGAAATTGACATACGCCATGCCTTTCCGGCCGGGAACAGGCGTAGTCTTTACATTTGCATCTTCATCGAACACCAGGCTGCTGTCTTCTACGGAAGCCATTTCGGTGGCCACGTTGGAAACCTCGATGTCGAATATCTCACCAGGCATGAAGTCGCCGTCATATTGCAGGATTGTCTTGTCCATATTAAAGGTAAATTGTCATGTTGTTAATTTCGAAAAGGGATATGTCGCGGAAGGAACGGATTACGCCGGATGCCGGAAGGCGAACCCGATGGAGTCCTTGTCGCCAGTGCGAGCCGACGCACACCGCGCCTTTGTATTCCAGAATGTCACCTGTGCTGAGTTTCCAGAGCTTCAGGTTGCAGGGCTGCCCGGACTCGAGCAGCCTTAATGCGTCTTTGATATGTATTACGTTCATAGGCTTTAATTGTATGTGTCATCGAATGAGTCGTCGAAAATGTCAGGAAGCAGACGGAGCCGCTGCTGGTACCGGGATGCGAAGATGTAGGAAACTGTAAAAGCAAACAGTCCGTCGTCTTCATCGTTCCGGCTGGTATTGCTTTCGGTGATGGTTATCGGAATGTCTCCGGATTCATCCATCAGCCAGACTTCGGTAGCTCTTGCCATATCGTCAGCCAGGTTGAACATGCCTTCGGGGATGTAACCTGTATTAAGTGTGTGCTTGCGCTGCTCGTCTATGTAATAATTCTTGTATTGCCCGGCGAAGTAAGCTGCATTCCGGGTCAGCTCCGGCTCTACCGTATTTCCACCCACAAAGTAGAATGTTTCGACGCATCCGAACGAGTTTCGGAACTTCAGGCCGACGGATTCCGGTTCGTCCTGGTCTACGCGGAAGGTCTGCTTCCGGGCGCCGGCCATGATGGTGTATCGCAACAGCCGGTAGCCGGACTGGGTAAGTCGGGAAGGGGACACGTCTATGGAGCAGATACCATAGTCGGCCACATTGCCCAGTGAACGCGTGGATTTGAGAAGCTGGTTCTGGTCGTTGACGAAGACACATTCTGCCGTCACGGGAATAGTCGTACCGCCTGAAGACAAACTTCCGGTAGTAAGGTAGAGGGTTTCCGTGCGGTTGAAAAAGGTTATTTTGTCACGCCCTGCCAAGGTCGTCAGGAAATAGTTCGTCACGAAATCTACTCCACTGCAGGGGATGATGGGACGGCATAACAGCACCGTGAAGGTCTTGCTGATGGTTGTTTCACTGGAAGCAGATACCTCGTAGCTGAACTGAAGCATCGGTGAACCGATAAGGTAAGGCTCCATGAGGGAAAACAAATCAAGAATGTGTATCTGGTTGCTGGCGTCCTGAGTATAGGTTTCTTGCAGAATGACCGTATTTGCTTGCTTCAGCACAAAGGTTACCCTTTTGTCTGCGCTGATTGTGAAGTTGTCCAGCTGTGAGGACAGGACGAAATCGGGTATATCTTGTGGAATAGTGAGCATAATTCTTTGTTTTTCTCAAAGATACCCGGCTCCGGAAAGGGGTAAAAAGACAAAAGGTGCAGCGTCCTCACGACGCCACACCTCGATATAAATGTAGAAAAAATGTAATCATCTAAAAACTTGCAGTCTATCTGCGCTGCATCATCCATGCCGGTTTCCCTTCTGGATTAATTGCTATCTTAAAACCTATTTTGAGTAAGTTGAACGTTATATCGTTAATACTTATATCGACCATTTCACTCAACTCGTCTTGTATCTGTTGCGATGTCTTAAATACTGTATAATCTGTAACTTCCTTAGCTGGAAGCCATTGTTCGCAATATTGCTGAAGAACTAAAACTTCAAATTCTACTCCCTCTTCCATTTGTCTCCTCCTTTCTGTCATTAAGGGCAATACCCATTATCTTGTATAAATCTTCGAACTCCTCTCTCTGGCACATGATGCTATCACAACCATTCATACATATCTGGAATTCTTCGATGAATAGCCCATTCTTATTGTAATAAGAAGTTTTCTGTACTCTGAAAACCGCTTTTTCTACATTGTCATCCATTATAAACCTCCTTTCTTGCAAAGTAAAATGGAACAAGCAAACCAGCAGAGGCAGGCAATGGCGGCCAGCCAATGGGTGAATACGGAACAGGTTAGGATACTGAAGGAAGCCAGTGCTTGAGAAATAAGCACAGCTTGGCGGTTGGAAATTTTCTCTTCCATGATGGAGGAGAACAATACATTTTCACGGTTAAGCCATAACGATATACGGCTTTGTTTTGCCTGGTTTGCAGGCAGGGCAATTTGATTTTTCATTTTTGTACAGCAGTTTAAAATGAAACAATATGTTTGTTAAATTACGGAGAGGAAACAAAAAAAGTTCCGCTCCCCGCTGCTGTACACCTGAATCAGGCCGTGGGTCCATTAAGACTCCACACGGGACGGAACTATAAGATATAATAGGCTATGCCTTGGACATAAAAAATGCCCGCAGCAAAGTTATTTGGCGAGCCATCTCGCCTGATTCAAATGTACAGCATTGCAAATATGAGGATTTATTTTGGAATGGCAAAAATTATAGCAAGAAAAACTCCTTGTCGTTCCAACTCGAATGACAAGGAGTTTTGTATGGAATGTCAGTTTATTTAAAGAAGAATGAACTGATGCTTGAGGTTGGATGCACTTTTACTATATAATAATACCAAGGTTCTCCAGTTCTTTTAGGTATTTTTCCTTAAATACTGAGCCTTTACTTTTTAAGAAATCATATTTAGTTTGAATCTTGTCACGAATTATACGATACTCTTCACTATCAGGATCTAACTCTATCATCTTTTTCTTGTTGGCAGAAATAAAGGTCCTGGCTGCATTTATAAGTTTTTGTTCTTCAGATGGGTATCCATTATTATTGGTCTTTTCTACTTTTTTTGCCCATTGTAGAAACTTTTCTTCGACTTTATTTTTTAGTGTATCTAATTCCGCTTCACTGAAAAATTCTATTTTCATTAAAACCTCATTTTTTATACCTATGGAATACTTTCTAAAATAATTTTCTTCTTCTCCCTTAGGTATGTGAGAAATAGCTCCGTCTAATTCATGATATTTTCTAAAATAACGAACCCGTAAAGGAGATATTATAATATTACTATCATGATAAACCTTTATATTCAATTTTAGATTCTTGTCTTCATCGGCAAGAGTATTGACAGAAAAACTACTATTACTTTCATGTGTTTTATTATTGTTTGTGGTATCGTCGGGAATACGTGCGTCAAAAGGCAGAAAAGCATTTGCATATATAAATGGTATATCGTCATTAGTTACTTTAGATGCGATACATTTATATATTTTGTTCTTATATGCAAAGAAGCACATGGAATACTTTTTCTCTACATAACCAATATGATGTCCATCTGCAGTTAATACCATCATTGCAAATGAGTCATGGTCATTATGTGGCTCATGGATTAAAGTAAGTTCATCACCTACTCGAACATTTCTTGCTGCATTAATATTAGCTTGAGAGCGATAGGATGTACCCTTCACTGCAAAATTTACTTTTTTTGCAGTGGAAGGTATTTCTTTAGCTTTTTGCGTATTAGATGCATGATTTAATTGTGTTCTGTTATTGTCATAATTTGAAGTATTGCTACTTATTGTTCCATTGGATTTGTTATTTGAAGAGTCGTTCGATTTTTTCAAATAAGCGATGAATATAAATCCAGCTAAAAATATTATAAGGATAAATCCAATCATACTTGTTTTTATTTAATCTGTAAGGTCTGTTTATATTTGAGATATATGTGGCTAAGTTTTGCTATTTCTGGAAAATTCTCTGTTTGAAATCTTTCACTGATTTTATTTTAATGTCTTCGAAAAATCTTGCATGTTTAGTCTTGATAAGATTTTCTATATGCATGTTTTCAAAGATGTTGTATTCTTTGTATAATTTTTCCGCATTTGGAAACAATAGCATGTTATAGTATATCATGACTAATTCATATGATGATAGGCTGGCTTGAGCAAAAGAAAAATAATGGTGAATCTTATCATTAATTGTCTGAACCTCCTTCTCATAATCTTTGGATTGATTATTTAATTGAGATAAAAGTTTTTGTTTATAATCATCTATGTATTTGATTATATTATAAAAATGTCGACAATAATGTCCTAAACAGTATTCATAACGATGATAGAATAGCCAATATGCATAGGCACAAATTTGTCTTTCATTACCAGATTCATGAATAGTCTTAAAGGTTTTCTCATTTGAGCCATAGAGTGTACCTAAACATTCATAATGTGCATAAGATTTAATATCATTCCATAATTTATTATCAATAATAATGTCATTGAACGTATCGTAAAAAGAGCCTATTTGATTTTCAATATCTTCATTTATATCATGAATGGAAGTTCCTTTATACTCATGGGATGATACAAAGTTGTATATAGCTTGATATTCTTTTCTAGCAGTATTGAAGAAGTTAATACCATAAACTTCATATTGACTAACAGATAAAGAAAATGCTTTAAACTCAATTTTGGGGAATTGAGCTTTTATATTGTCCCTTATATTTTCTTGAGCCTTTAATAGATTAAAGAATGTACCTTCAAATAGCTGTTGGTCTAAGAGTTTTTGGCTAGTGGCCATCTCCTCTCTTTGCCGAAAACGGAGCATACCCACCCACTCAGAACGGCTTAATCCACCCACAATTA
>ERZ779821.162-NODE-162-length-28778-cov-18.4213_pt1 | contig 28778 bp, 54 predicted proteins | sample MGYA00511884_ERZ779821 | MGnify/ENA primary metagenome ERZ779821 (study PRJEB29588, sample SAMEA2152664) | human gut metagenome | biome: human gut; feature: human-associated habitat; material: faeces | place: Denmark | collected 2008/2010 ... | reverse complement strand
TATGACCATAAGATTGCTGATTTTGATAGGCAATGGCAGGCTTTAATGAAAGAGAGTCGTGAAGCGATGGATAAATTAGAAGAAAAGAATTTGGATGATTACCTTGATTAGCAAATGTCTCTTGAATCTCAATATCAAAAGGACAAAGCAAAACTTTAGTCTGAGATTAATAATTTGTCTGCTTTGCGCGCGAGTCTTATTGAAGCGCAAATTCGTGAACAAAAGCTCAAAGATGAACAAGACTTTTATCGTATTTATCTTTCTATTGATGCTCAAGAGGATATTGATAAATTACTTCGTTTTGCTAAAGAGTGTCACAGTCAACAGCCTTTGCGCAAGCTGATTTGGAGTGAATACTTCTTAAAGCCTTTCGGTGAAATGGCAGGACGTATCCTTGGTAAGGACAAAATTTCTGGTATTTATAAGATTACTAATATCAAAGACGGTAAAATATATATTGGACAGAGTACTGATATAAAGACTCGTTGGTCTAATCATATTAAAGCCGCACTCAAAATAGATTCAATAGCTCACTCAAGAGTCCATGACGCGATGGGTGAGGAAGGTATTTGGAACTTTACTTTTGAGTTATTAGAGCAATGTCCAAAGGAGAAATTGAATGAACGAGAGAAATACTACATAGAGTTTTATCAATCAAACACCTACGGCTATAACAAAACCGTTGGTGGAGCGTGAAGTTACAAATATTGAGTTTATTAATAGAGATACTGGATAGACTGTTTTAAGATTAGATAAAGCAAAAGTTAGTGCTGAATTAGAATATGAAATAACTTTTCCAAGAGGAGAAATAAAATGGTCTACAACTCGCTCGATATTGATTAGATGACTTGCACTGGCGCATATCTTATTTCGCGCAATAACGGTACTTACGATATGATTTTAAAATATGTTACCGATGACGGACGGAAAGTGACAATTGAAGGAATCGTAAGTTATTTTAGACCTTAGATTAATTTGTACGACGGTAGTGGTTCTGGTAATATTGATTTTGTTCTTGAAAGAAATATTGGCAAAGGTAATAATTTATTTACCATGAAGATAGAAGATAAATGACTTATTCTGACATATTGAAAGAAATGGAACGCCATGGCATGGACGAGTTTTGCATTGAGCGCTATGAAGTTGAAACCGTTGCGCCGAATAAATACCTCATTCATATTGTTTTTGATGGTAAAAAGAAAAAGATGTATTTAACCGCGCGGGCGACTGACGTAATTGAATCTCATACTTTTGAGACAACTTCTGCTTTTGGTGGAATCAATGCTCAAAAAGTAATTGAGTATAAAGGGCCGATTGTTAAACTTGGGTTAAATACTTTTATTGATTTTAATAAAAACAACCCCGTCACGATTTATTTCGTTGATAAGGAGAAAAACTAATGCAATTTGATAATACAAGAACTTTTAATTGGGAAGGTGCTTTTCATGGTATGAGAGCGCCACTTGAATCTTGGGCAAAATCGGATAGTATGTTTGGTCTTGCGCCAATGGAAAGTACATATGATTTAGAGATGCTAAATACTTGGCGTGATAAAGAATACCCTGATGGATTTAACACAGAACAAGAAAGGACCGCTTATAATGCAGAAAAGATTTCATGGATTGACAATAATGGCATTTTGCGTTGCGATAATGATTGCATGGAGTTTGCTTTTATTGGACCGGCGGACCTGGATCTCGCTCAGCGATTAATTAAAGCTGGCTCGGAGCATAGAAAATTTTTGCGCCAGATTTTTGTTTCGGTTTATATTAGTCTGCCTTTGTCTATATGGAAATAGCTTGATACATATAAAATTGGTACTGTAACCAATTCTACTTCTACTATGCATAAGATTCAGTCTAAACCGCTCACAAGAGAAAGTTTCGAGATTGAACAAATTCCTTATGAGGAACAGGAAGAAATGGAACAGCGCGATGGTATTTACTGTGCAGGTGAACTAAGTGATTTGTTTGATGAAACAATTCAAACTTGTGAAGATTTGCGCAGAGCATTTAATCAAACAAAAGATAAACGCTATTGGCGTAAGTTGATTGAATTGCTTCCTGAATCTTATCTTCAAGCGCGTGAATATACCTTAAACTATGAGGTTCTTCGTTCTATTGTCCATCAGCGCAAAGGGCATAAATTAGGCGAATGGCAGAAATTTATTCATTGGGTTCATACTTTACCTTATGCAGAGGAGTTAATTTTCTATGATGGAGACAAGTAATATGAATTATGAGGAACGTTCTTTGAACACTTCTAAAGCTGTTGGGCAATGTGTTGGCTAGATTTCATTGCTCGATCCTATTCAAGAGGACCCTGGTAATGAACTTCATGAAGTTCCTAATGATATGGTTGATCATCCTAATCATTATCAAGCCGGTGGACTTGAGTGTATTGATGTTATGGAGCAACTTTATGGACGCGAAGCAGTAGAGTCTTGGATTAAACTAACTATCTTTAAGTATGTCTGGCGTGCGGATAAAAAGGATGGCGCACAAGATATTGATAAGATTCGTTGGTATTCTGAGAAACTAGTTGAAATGTTGAAAGAGGATGGAGAATATTGACTCGGAAGAGATTTATAAAGTCTATGATGGCGGTTGGCTGGCAAAGAAATGAAGCTAATGATTACGCTCGTTTAAAGCCGAGTTATCTTTCTTATTCTCGCTATTGGAGTATCTATTGTCAATGGATTAAAAAGATGAGATATGCGCTCGAGAACGATTCGACTGAAGAATTTATAAAGGAGTATTATCTTGTCACAGATTGACTTTCTATTCTTTTGAAAGGGCGGACAATGACTAGAAAGAGATTCACTAAACTATTAATGGGTATCGGCTTTCAACGAAATGAAGCAGAAGTATTTGCCTATTGGAAGTGTAAATGGCGTAAACCTTATGCCGAGACTTGGAATAATTATGCAGCAACCCTTTTGCGCAATCTTCAGTCTTGGTATACGGGAGAGTTAAATGTAGAAGCTGTTCTCAGAGATTTAAACTATTTGGAGTTACATAAAAATGAAAGATAATAATCCCATGGGCAATTTAATCGATTTATTTTTCGATCCAGATTATGCTAAAGCTATGTCTCAACTTAATACTGCGGATATAGACAAATTAAGTGATTCTGAATTGGATAAGATGATTGATTTACTTTGTGGTGGAGCAAAAACAGAATAAATTATTTGATTGCGTCGGATTTTATATCCGGCGCATTTTTATTTAATACTTATAATTAATGCCCAAAATTCTTACTTTACCATTAGATAACTTCAATAGGAGGGAGAGGTATGCTTTCTACACAAGGAACAAACATCACAATCACTCGTGGAGATAGTGCTTACATCACAGTTTCCATCACTGATTCCAAGGGCAACCCCTATACTCCAGGTCCCGACGATAAGATTCGCGCGCAAGTAAGACAGGATGCTTCTGCCACAAAAATATTGTTTGAGAGTCAAATTCCTTATGATACTCTTGTTTGGCATATAAAACCAGAAGATACCGCTCAAGCGCAAATGGGCAAATCTTATGTTTACGACATGGAGATTGAAACTGCCGAAGGCGATGTCTTTACTTTTATTCCTTTGTCTAGTTTCACCGTAAGTAAGGAAGTGACTAGAGTTGGAACAGAATGAAATTTTATATGGAGCGATAAAGAATCAGTCTTCTCTTGAAGGTGTACTCGATGCCGGTGCATTGAGCGGCGATATTGCTTGTTATTCAACGCTTTCTGGCGCGCTTGCCGAGGACGGCAGTATATCGGGCGCATTATCCAATCCTATTTTGCGCGGCTACTCTGCCTATGCTATTGCAGTTATGCATGGCTTTAAAGGCACAGAGAAAGAATGGCTAGATAGTTTAAAGCCCGTAAATGGAGTCGATTACTTCATTGATGAAGATAAAATCGTCGAAACAGTTAAAGCCGATTTAAAAGATACATTTGTTGTAAGACGAGATGGCTATTCTTTAATCTCTTTAACTGATATTGCTAAATTAACTAATATTGCTGATAGAGCGACTCGCGTAGAACCATCTACTATTAATGGTAATATTATTATCAATGGTAAAGAAACAAAGGTTTATCGCGGGCTTCCTCTTGATGATTCCGAATATATAAAGAACCAAGATGAGGTTCGATTGTGCTCTGGTGGCGCCGCAGATGATTATGGCTTCGGTAAAGAGGACGATACATTCATCTTTGAGGGGTGAGATAAATGCCGGGTAAAACACTAAAAACTAGAATACAAAACAAAGTTGACTCATTAGCTAACTTACAAGCTAATAACCCCTATATTCTTGCGGGCGAGCTTGTAACTGCTTATACTACTGTTGGAGTTAAGCAAGAGGACGGTAATGTAGTTCAAAAGAGAGTCGCTTATATCTATGTAGGTCCAGGTAACTTTAATGATTTGTATCCCATTGTAGGACCTTCTGCCGATGTTAAGGCTTGGGCCAAGGTCGATAATTTCGTTGATGTCGTCATTGAAAAATTAACTAAGACTGACGAGAAAGGAGACATTGCCGAAAATGATACAGTTAATACAATGATTAACCGTATCAATAATAACTTCGCGCAAATTAAAACTGATATGCCATCTTCTAAGACTTCTGATTTAACCAATGATGGTGAAGGTGCTGAAGTTCCTATTAAGGATTTCATTACTGGTTATGAGTCTTATTAGTTTGTAAGTCGAGATTCAGTTAAAAATTATATTAACACTTTTGGTTTGCAAGACTTAGAAGAAATCAAAAAGAAACTTGCCGAACTCGAAAAGAAAGTTGATGATAATTTAAAGGTGATTGATGAACGCTTTAAGTTATATTATACTAAGACTGAAATTAACGATTTACTTGCTGGTTATCTTAAAGGTGTTTAGATTGGCGATAAAGATGGCGGAGTTGTACTCAGTCCTGCTTCTACTGTGGTCACTTCTGGACAGCTTTGGACTCAGATTAAAGATGCTTCTCAAAAGGATATTGAGAAGATTGCTGACGCAGCTGCTTCTACTGCTCTCAGCCAAGCCAAAACTTATACTGATACTAAGTTAAGTGAATTTATCACTATTTCTTATAAAGGCCCTTATGATTCTTATGCAGCTTTACTTGCAGATAATGTTGATGGTGGCAAAGCTGGTGTTATTTACCTTGTAAATCATAATCATAATGATAATGACAGTTACGATTCAACAGATAACGATATATTTGATGAGTATATTTGGGTTACACGTCAAGATGGCGGATAGCCTGGTTTTGAGAAAGTTGGTAACACAGATGTCAAGTTAAGCAACTATCTCCAAGCCGCGCTCAAAGAAGATAAGACTGGTGTCCTTGAAGGCGACGAAGGTTCTGTTTCTAAGATTGAAGTTGTTGAAGACCCAGTTGGTAGTGGTAATAAGTTCTTCAAGGTAACTTACAAGACTTTAATCAAGAGCGAGACATTTGATGCGGGTAAAGTTGCTGTTGGCTTTGGCAATGGAGCATTAAAATCATCTGCTTTAGTCAATATTCCTTTAGCTGGTATTGCAGCAGGTAGTGCAGAATCTGATATTAACGAAACCACTACACTTGGCGGAGCAATTAGAAACTTAGAAACTAAAATTGCTGATGCGAAAGCAGATGGCGTTAAAGAAGTTGATATTGCTACTGATGGTGGTGTTGACGTTAGTGGCGGTCCAATTACCAATAAAGGTACATTAAAGGTTAGCCACTCTTTGAGAGCAACCGCGACTTCTGCCATTAGTGATACTGTTGGTTCTGCGGATGAGCGTACTTATGTTAAAGAAATTGCGCTCGATAAGTATGGCCATATTGTTAGTGTCACTACTGGTAAGGAAACTAATGTTGATAGTTATGCTACCGGTGGTTCATTTGCCGCGGACAATACAAAAATTGAATTAACCGTTACTGGTACTGGTCCTAATTTCAAGACATTCAAAGCAGGACTTAATAAATTGCCTGCTATGTTATTATCTCAAACTGATGCCGAAGATGATTTCTTAGTACTTTATTGTGGCACTAGTAACATTTTAGCTTCAATAGAACAAGTCAATTATACCTAATAAGGTGGTGAGTTGATGCTCAAGGCTAGAATACAACTTAAAAAAGATACCAGTGAGGCTTGGCGCATCAATAATCCCGTTCTATTGGATGGCGAAGCTGGTTATGAATCAGATACAAACTTAATGAAAGTTGGCGATGGAATTCATCGTTGGCTTGAATTAGATTATATGAACTCTGGTGCAACTGCGATAGCAAGTACGGCTAACTATGCTATTAACGCAGGCGCGCTAGGAGGAACTTCTGCGGCTGATTGGGCTAAGAAGTTTGATAATTATGTTTTAAATACTCGAATTGAAGCCGTTATGTCAACTGCTTCAGCCGCGGACAAAATACCAACCTCAATAGCAGTTACTAATTGGGTTAAGTCACAAAATTTCGCGGGTGCTGGTGATATTACTACCTGGGAGGACTTTTAATGGCTAATAAATTATTAAAACCAAAGAGAGGTAGAGTAGAGAACCTGCCTAAATTGGCTGTTGAAGATGGTTCTCTCATTTTTGCTTATGATACTAAGTCTCCCACTAGTACTGTTTTAGTTGACGTTGGAGAGACTAGATATGAATTATCTGCGGCGACAGCAAAGAAAGCAGATGATTCTAATGCACTTGGTGGTAGCAGTCTTCAAAATATTATTGACAAGATTGACAATGCAACAGGCGATGGAACTGCCTTTATTGGTTTAGATACTACTACTAACAATAAAGTAAAACTGACAAGAGCCAATGGAACCACAGTTGAAAAAACAATTAATAATGTCTCCAATGCTTCAACTGCTGATTACGCAAAAGTAAGCAATAAAATTGGAACTGGGACTGTTGGTTCATCAACTAAGCCAGTTTATATCAATGCTGGTACTCCTACTGCGATTAGCTCTATTCCATCTACTTTTGTTGCAGCATAGGAAATAAATGGTGTTAATCTTGACACTTTGCGTACTCCTGGTATGTATTGGGCTGGTGGCGGCAATACTAATACTAATAAGCCCATAGGTATTGACGCTTTTGGTTTAGAAGTTCTTTAGAGTGCGGGTGGATGGTATACTCAAATTTGTTACGCTTCTGATAATTGGGAAAAGCAATTTGTTCGTTATTATGACGGGGGGACAAAAGTTTGGAAAGATTGGGTTGAATAGAACCGCTTAAATACCAAAACTCAAAGTGGTTATGCTCCTGCGCCGAATGCAGCAAATAAAGTTTATCGTACCGATGCAAGTGGCAATCCTGGTTGGGGCACATTAAACGATAGCTCTATTGGTAAACTTGCATCTACTGTTACTCTTGGTGACGGTAATGGAGCAATGATTGACTAGAATGGTGCAACTTATCGCCAGCGTATTAATATTTTTGATAATGCAACAGCTAATGATGTGGTGTTTAGTTTTTAGCAGTCAACCAATGCAGGAAAGAACTATAAAGATTTATTCGCTATTAACGATGATGGTACTGTCATTGCGTCAACATTTCAAGGCGCACTCAAAGGGACAGCAGATTATTCGAAGAACTCTGGTGCTCTTGGTGGCAGTAGTCTTTAGAACATTGTTGATAAAATTAATAATTCTACTGGTGATGGTACCGCTTTTACTGATTTAGATACAACTACTAATAACAAAGTTAAATTAACTAGAGCTAATGGCAGAACAGTTGAAAAGACAATCAATAATGTCTCTAATGCTTCAACTGCAAATTATGCTAAAATTGCTGCAGCAGGTACTGCTAATTATCTTTATCGCAATCCAGCTTCTCGTTCAACTAGTGCAAATTTAGTTGTTACAGGATTAGGTGGTTTAAGAACTTTTAAAGCAACAAGCTCCATGACAGAAGGTAAACCACCCGTTGGCGACGCGCATATTATTCATTTAGACTGGGACAATGCTGGTGGTTATGATGCTCAAATTGCTGTTCAGAATAATTCTGGGCAGATGGCTGTCAGAGGAATGTCGGATAAAATTTGGCAAGATTGGCGAATTGTCCTCGATAGTGCTAACTATACCGATTATGCTGCGAAGAAAAACGCTTACAATAGCGCATCAGTTTCTAATGCAACTATTACTCTTGATCGTTCCGATGGCTCAACTGGCACAACTTTAACCGTCAACAATGTAGCTCATGCAACTAATGCTGACCTAGCCAAAAACTCTAATGCTCTTGGTGGTTCATCGCTCAAGAATATCACTGATAAAATTAATTCATCCATCGCTGCTAATGATGCCATGCACTACATGGGCACTCTTGGCGCGACAGCACAAAACCCAACTATTACTGCATTACCTACGACTGCAAGAACAGGCGATGCTTATAAAGTAATAACTGCTGGAACTTATGCTTCAATAGCAGCAGAAGTTGGAGATTTGTTTATTTATTCTGGCGCCTGGACTTTGATCCCATCTGGCGATGATGGTAATGTTTATGTTGGAGATTCAAAGAGTTCAAAATTTGCGGCTAAGAGCAATAATATTGTTGTCGCGGTTGGCGATTAGAAAGTAGCAAGCGCAGCAAATGTAACTGCTAATGCAGGTACAATTAGTGCTTTACAAAGTACTATGACACAATTAAAAGCCAATCAAGGTACTGTTACTACTCTGAGTGGCAGTAAAGCTACCTTTAGTACTTTTGTTGGGCGCTTAAATGGCACTTCAAATACAGCGAATGCATTAAATTCTCGCGGTCTTATAAATGCTTTTGCTTCAACTGCATTTCCAGACGTCGGCGGTTTGTCAATGAGCAAGCACTACTCTGGTAAAACCACTGGTTATCCAACTAGTTATGGTAATGTGCTTACCATGTATGATGGAGGTGCGGGATAGTTATATATTGGTTGGAATGGTGAAAATCCTGGAACGTTTGTTCGTCATAAAAGAGATACAAGCGAAGAATGGACTGGCTGGCATAGATTTATCACGAATGCTGACGCTTTAACTTCTTCTGCTTCAGCAATTAGTTCTACTAATAATTATTTTACCGCAGGTGCAACTACTGCTTATGTCGCGGCGAAAACAAAAAGCGCAGTTGGCAATTATCTACCTTTAACTGGTGGTACTTTAACTGGCGATTTAACTGTTAATACTAAAGTTATCATTAATGGCAAAGGTTTACAATTAAATCGTGAAAAAAGTCTCCAGAATGGCTAGATTAGTTGGTGGAATCCTTCTTTTGTAACTTGGATTAATTATATGAGTGATAGAACAGCTGGAGCTGCACCCACTGGTGGTACTCCGTCAACTTATGGTTCTGTTACCTCTTGGGCACAAAGAAGTCTTATTCAAAATAATTCTGGGTATGGTTGGATTTGGGAATCCGCAGCAAATACTACAGTTGCTTCTTCAGTCACTCCAACTCCTATAATGTCTCTTAGTTCTAAAGAAGGCAATTTAAAAATTCGTGGTTCTCTTTATACAGACAGAATTTTTAGTAATCTTAATACTCAAACTCATCTTCGTGGAAATCAAGGTTATGCCATTATTAATGCCGAAGGCGCAACAAATGGTTATGTTTCCTTAATCCGATATAAAGGAAATAATGGCATCTTTACATTAAATGGATGGAATAATAAGATTGTATTAGGATATACAAATAATACAACTATTAATGCTGGAACCAACAGTTTAACCAAATCAATAACTTTAATTGATGAAAATGGTAATGCAAGTTTCCCTGGGCAAGTTTCTGCCACTACTGTAAATGCTTATTTAAATGGGACTGCTAAAAATGCTGACACTGTCGATGGTTTTCATGCTATTGATTCCAATGACTTGACAGCATCAGCAACTAGTGCTAAAATAATATTAGCGAAAAATGTAGTATCTTATATTGATTCATTAGGTTTAGCCACTACGTCTCAACTTGAATGGATTGAATTTTAAAAGGAGGGAGTCATATGAGTCTTTTCAAGATGAAAAGAGGTCAAGAGAGTAAAGTCAACTCATTGGCTAAAGAGGATGGCTCTCTCATTTTTTCTTTAGATGGTGCAAATGATAGCACTCTTAGACTTGATTAGAATGTTAATGGGACTGTTTAGAGACTGGGAATTGCAGTTGATAAAGCTAAAAATGCTGAGCATACAAATACAGCTTCAACGGCCAATGTTGCAAAATTAATTTCTCCTTTTGAAAATGCAACTGCTAATGTTAGTCGCAATGTCTGGTTTAGTGAATCAACAACTAAAAATATACCAGTTTATAATGATAATTTTAAATATAATCCAGTTAGTCAAATTTTAACGACTAATATTAATGGCTCAGCTGCAAAATGGACAACAGCAAGAACGGTCACTCTAAATGGTGACTTATCTGGTTCTTTCTCTATTGATGGTTCTGGAAATGTCTCAGCCAACATTTACGATTATTATAGCACCGTTTGGATGGGTAATACAAATAATTATCCTTATCATAGAATTGCAAAATTAGATACTATTTCTGGTTCTTACGTTGACAAATCTACCTTGCTTTATCTTTCTTAGGGATATTAGGGTGGGCGTTTTGGCATTATTAGAGTTACTTTAAGAACTAATAATGTATCAGGTGGAGAAAAATCTGGAGTAGAAGCTCGTTGGTTAATTCGTTCTGGTTTTAATACGGACGATATAAAAATTGGGCATTATAGTGTTGCGGGTAAAACCTACGCTGATGTTTTTTATAGATCTAATGGCTCCTATGCAGGGTGTGTTATTCGAGATTTAGGTTCTAGTAGCAGAAATGATATTGGACGATGCTGGACTTTGGTTAATTCAAGAGAAACTGAAAATACCACAACTTCAGATAAAAAAACTTCAACTGAATGCTGGGCAACTATTGAGCTTGCGGGAAAAGATTTGCACAATTAGGCATATAGTGAAATAATTTCATCTTCTGATGGTGGAACTGTTTCTTATGCTAATAATTCTGGCGCGCTTGGTGGTTCTTCTTTAAGTCAAGTCCTCGCTTCTGCTGGTGGTGGCAATGCTTTTACAAGTTTAGATACAACTACTAGCAATAAAATCAAACTCACTCGTGCAAATGGTGGGACAGTAGAAAAAACTATCAATAATGTTTCTAATGCATCTTCTGCTAGTTTTGCATCAACAGCAACTCTAGCTTCAACCGCAACAAATGCAAGTACAGCTGATTACGCCAAATCAGCTGCGCCATCTGCTGGTTCTTTAAATTATGTTTAGGTTTTAAATAGTTCAAACATAAACGGCTCAGCTTCTTATACAGTCAACGAACTTGCAAAACATCATTTCGCACAAGGAATGATAAATGCCGCGACAGATAATCCACTGGGTAAAACTGGTTGGGTTCATGTCCAATCAATGGCTTGGACTAATGGTTCAGACTAGTGGGCTTCTTAGCTTGCTCTTGATGTGTAGGATGGTTCTGGAATGTATTATCGTTCTTCTGCTGCCGGAGGTCATCTCGCTGGGCGTAGTTGGAACAAACTTCTTGATAATACTAACTATACTGATTATGCTGCTGATCGAACTGCTTTTTCCGGAGTGTCTATCTCTGGACGAAATATTACTCTTACTCGTGCGAATGGCGGAACTGTTAAAATCACCACTTAGGATAGTAATACTACTTATCCAGTTCACGAAGGTGTCTATGATGCTTCTTTTGCTTCATCTTTTCGTTCCGAATCATTTGGTACGGCTGAGAGAGGATGGCACTTAGCCGCAGTAAGAACAGATGTAGCCAATGTAAGTTATGCACCTCAATATGGCTCTGGTATTGCTTGGGCGAGAGGAGATACTCACGGTTATTTATATGTTGATTATTCTTGGGCAAATGCTTACATCGGCGGTGGTAATGCTAACAGGCTTAACTGGCAAAAGCAACTTGCCTTCTTGGATTCAACTGTCGCCAATGCAACCAGCGCAAAAAATGCTTCTCATTTAGGCGGCAAAGTCGCATCTGATTATGCTCTAAAGACTGATCTATCAGGAAATATTAATGCTTTATCTGCCAAGCGCTTACCATCTTACCAGTCGGTCTCTGTAGCTAACTCTTTCTTCTATCGCTACGGCACAGCCGGCAATACTTCTGATGGCGGAGCTTGGACCGGATTCCCCTCAACAACTCTCTATTCCAAAGCCTCAACTGCAAATGGTTTTGGTAGTGCACTTTTCCAAAAGAAAGTTGGTGTCCTTCACTTAGCAGCTGGTTCTTCAGCTCATGATCTTATATTTCAAGCTGGCGGCACTAATGGTGGTATTGCTTATGTTGCAACTGGACGTAACCCCGCTTACATTCTTGACACTCTTAACTACAAAGACAAAGCATACACATTCAACAAATTAACTGCGGCTAGTACATTCACAGCAACTAGCGGTGTAGTTATCGACGGAGGAAGTTATTAATGGCTTTACAATTAATGGGCGCAGCGCCTACAGCAAAAGAAATCGGAAGCTACTTGGACTTCCACGTGGACGCGAATAAAGGTGCAAAAGATTATGATATAAGATTATAGGCTAGAGATAGTGAGCTTGATGTCTTTGGTTCTAAAGGCGACTCTGGCACCACTTTAAAGATCGGTTCAAGAGTTCAACTTACCTCTGACAGTGAAGGCGGCAATATTCGTATTTATTCTCCCAATAGTGCGTATCTTTATGAGATGGATGCTCATAATAATAACTTTCGTCTTTATCGTTAGACTGGTGGCGGCGAGAATTATTAGGTAATTACGCTCCTTGACACTAATGGTTATTCAACTTTCAATCGCGCTTATAATGCCGTCTATAACGATTATGCCGAATTTTTCCCTCGCGGAGAAGATACGGAGCCTGGCGACATCATTGCTCTTGACAATTCTGTTGATCAAGAGCAATATGTCAAGGCTACTATTAATTCTTGTCGAGTTGTTGGAATTCATTCTAATGAATACGCCTTTTTGATTGGCGGTGAAAATCCACCAGAAGGGCAAGACTTTTATTCCTACAACATTTCTAAGTACATTCCGATTGGTTTAGCAGGACGTTGTAGAGTTAAAGTTCTTGGCCCCATTCATAAAGGTTAGGATATAATTCCTACTTCTATTCCTGGTATTGGGCGTGCGTTCAATAGAGAAAAAGACAATCCATCACTTCTTTATTTATCGGTTGGTTTTGCTGTTGAAAACTCAACAGACGAATCAATCAAATTAGTCCGCGCGAAATTAAAGTGAGGTGAAAATCAATGGCTATTCAAATGAAACGCCAAGGCGGAGGGGCGTCAAATAATGCAGCTGCGACTATTCCTACTGCTCTTGCCTATGGTGAGATTGGTATTGATAGTGCAGGGAATATTTATTGCGGCAATGGCAAAGCTCAAGTCACCTCACAAGTTAAAAATGCTGCTAACGTTCTTTTTTTATATAAAGGAACTTATAAGAAAAATGGGTGGATTGAGAATAGTAAAAATAGTACTTGGTCTTAGACGGTCGCAATTACCGCTCAAGATGGTGGTCCTGCAATTAAAGCAGATTTTACATTATCTGCACCTATGGCCGCACAAACGGATAATCGCACAACAAATAAATAGCGCCAAGATGCTCTTGGTATAATTTCAGTAGGAAAATGTACTCCAAATGATAGTGGCCAAATCACTTGTTTAGTTTTTGAAAAACCATCAATAGATCTTGATGTTTATTGGTATGCGCGATTGTCTGGCGGTTATGATTCAATGGTAGATGCGCAAGGTGTTGGTACTATCGTTGATTCGGCTGTAAACAAAGCAATAGATGATTTAAAATCAAACATTACTTCTATTGTCAATGATGCAATTAACGATAACAATATTTATACTAAAATTAATGGTGTTTGTGCAGTTTATCGTGCGAAGTATTTAGCTTCAGGTTGGACAGCGGTATCTTCTAATGGTTATAGTTATTACCAAGAAGTAACTACTTCTAAAGTGTCTGATGGCAATGCCAATTTAAATGCGTCAAGTATATTCTTGACTCCTGGTTTCTTTTTGCCAAGTGGCACAGTATCAACTGATGCAGCTTGCGCGCGAGCAATGGGCATTATTAATGACGGTTATTCAACAAGCGGTACAAATAAAATTATGACCTATACTACAACTAAACCAACTAGTGATATATGGGTCTATTGGGTGGTTAGAGAAGCAGTATGATTTATGACGAATTAACTGGCGAAGTAATTGAGAATCCAGACCTTACAAAAGGCAAAGTTTATACTGAAGAAAAAGTTATTGGGCATAAAGAAGCTCAACGAGTTCTTCTTGAAGGTACTATAACTGATTTTGACCCAGAGGGCTGTTGGATGGAGATACCTGCCGAAGATGTGACCGAGACTATTGAGAAGTATCACAAGTATACTATTGATGAACTAATTGAGCAATAGCAAGCAGCGCAGAAACCAATAGAAACTTCAATTTCTCAAGAAAAAAAACTTGAACTATTGCTTAATGCTATACCTACCGCCGCGTATCCAATTGAACCACCCAAGGTAGGTTATAAATGGTCTCCAATGTATAATAGCGAAGCGGGGTTTGGTTGGGAAATGGTAGTTGATCCTGACGCTTTTGGCACCCAAGAAAGACCTTTATATTGGAAAGAGGGTATGGAAGTTAAAGCTGGATATTATTATAAAGATGAAAGTGGGCGACTGATGTTTGCTGTTGAGAATGGAGTACCTGATTATTTTGGTCAGTATACTTTTATGGAAGAAATATTTAGTCAAGAGATATAAGTTTATGGGTACTTTATCTAGGGGCTACAATGCCCCTACCTTGTTGGAGATATTTATATAACGACTCGAAGTGAGAATCCTTCGAGTCTTTGGTAGGGAACAACTTGGGAGAAAGTTGGGAGCGGACGGGCGTTAATGGGTGCAGATAGTACCCATGGAGTTGGAACTACGGTTGATAGTGGATTGCCGGATATTCAAGGTACTCATAAGATTGGCTGGGGAGATAAAAGTGGCGGCGGTGCCATTATATCTTCCAATTCAACCACTGGTGCTTTTTATTCCGCGCGTGATGGCAGTGCTATTTTTAGTGCGGGAACTTACGAATCGACTAGTGACAACCATAGAAATTAGGTTGGTTTTAAAGCTAGTAATTATAATTCTATCTATGGCAAAAGCTCCATAATCCAACCTCCTGCTTTCTTCTGTTATTTTTGGAAACGATTAAGTTAAGGAGTATAATATTATGGCGTCTTTAGCACGGGTGGGGCTAGATTTAGATAAAATCTGGCCTATTGGTTCAGTCTATATAAGTGTCAATTCGACTAACCCTAGTAGTTTATTCGGCGGGAAATGGGAGCAGCTAAGTGGAAGATTTTTAATAGGAGTTGGAACTGGAACAGCTAACACTACCAACTTTTGGGGTGATGATAACTGGGATCATATAATTGGAACAGTAGAAGAAAAAGGCGGATAGGCCTGGCATACATTAACTGAAGCAGAGTTGCCAGTTATTGATGGTTCTTTTCGTACTCCAGTTGTAGCAAACCACAATATTTATGGCGTTAGAGGTCATGCTTATGGTTCGAATTGGTCTGATGATAGAACTACTAATGAATATTCAAAAGGTAGTGGAGCTGTTATGAATTGGGGCTATGGCTATAAGTTTGGTGGAGGTCAAGCTCACAATAATATGCCTCCCTATCTTGCCGTTTATATGTGGAAAAGAGTGTCATAATATGTTCTAAGGAGCATTATTATGTCAAATGTAGGAAAGATGAGTCAAGTGCTTAATGCTTATCCAGTTGGCTCGATTTATATAAGTGTAAATAGTACGAATCCTGGTGAGTTATTTGGTGGTACTTGGGAATAGATTCAAGGAAGATTTTTGCTTGGATAGGGTTCTGGTTATTCTGCGGGCGCGACTGGCGGAGAAGCGAATCATGTTTTGAGCATAAATGAAATGCCAAAGCATAATCACTGGATTCATATCCTTGCTAAAGGTTATAGTGGATGGGGCAGTGATGGCTATTCAAATGGCGAATATTCAACAACTAGCTGGAGTAACCCGCCAGCTTATGGCGGTTCTCATACAAATACTACTCATGTTTTAATGGGACAAACTGGGAAAGATGGTGATAGTCAATCTCATAACAATATGCCGCCTTATCTTATAGGATATATCTGGAAACGAATAGCTTAATCATTAATTTGACTTTTCTTTCTACTGATGATATAATAAGATAGTAATCAAGTATTAAGGATGATTTTTATGGGGCAAATTCCTAATTTTGGTGCCCCCCAGATAGTTGTTTAACGGTATCTGGTAAGGCAGCTGATGCCAAAGTGGTGGGCGATAAAATTAACATAATTAATTAGATACTTTTTTCTTTGCAAACAACGAAAATTACATCTGGAGATTGGACTTGTATCACTCTTGATTGTGGAATAAAAATGTGTTTTTTCAGAGGACGATATGGAAATACTGATATAACAAGATCTGAGGATTCTCTTTATTGGGCGTCTTTTTCAAAGGCTCTTCCAGCTGGATTTTTTCTGAATACCCTTGTGTCTAGTGTCAGTGTGAAGTAGAATCTGGTTGGGGGTTTATAGTTAGTTTTAAATCCTAATAGTTCAATTAGCACATTAAATGGTTGGTTTTATACAAACCAATCTAAAACAGTTAATCCTTATATTCATATTTTTTGTATAGGAATTTAATTTTATTAAAATTCTTAAATTTAATTCATATAAAATTCTTAATGTTAGTGCTCTCCATATCGGAGAGCACTTTTATTTTAGAACAGAATTTTTATAGGAGGAAATCGCAATGGATATACTCCTTTTTGGGACTCTTCGAAAATATATTGACGACACTCTTCAAGGTGCTGGTGCGCTTAAAGGTGAAAAAGGCGACCGCGGAGAAAAAGGTGCTCAAGGTCCAAAAGGTGATAAAGGTGATAAGGGAGACACCGGCGCGCAAGGACTTCGTGGCATTCAGGGCTTAACTGGCGCCACCGGCGCAAAAGGCGAGCGTGGTGCGCAAGGTATCCAAGGATTGACTGGACCTCAAGGTATTCCTGGCGTACAAGGCATTCAAGGTCCAAAGGGTGACAAAGGCGACAAAGGTGAAACTGGTCCCATTGGCAAACGTGGTGTTCCCGGAGTCAATTATAATATTAAATATTTTTTATCTACTCTTGAAGAACTAAATGCTATTACTCCTACTACTGGTTATGACGAAGCTATTTTTGCTTACGTCGCTGAGAATAAATCAATCTATTATTCTTATGAAAGTTCTCCTTGGGCTTTTTTTGCTGATGCATCTAATCTTTAGTTCGCGCGTGGAGAGCAAGGTGAGCAAGGTCCTCAAGGTCCTCAAGGTGAGAAAGGTGACAAGGGTGACCAAGGCATTCAAGGCATCCAAGGACCTCAAGGTATCCAAGGTCCTCAAGGTCTCCAGGGCATCCAAGGAGCTAAGGGTGATAAAGGAGACAAAGGTGACAAAGGCGACCCTCTCACTTGGAATGAAGTTCCAGCAGCCGCGCGTAAAGAACTTAAAGGTGAGAAAGGCGATAAAGGCGACACTGGTAATTCTGGTGTTTATTATGGTCCAACTGAGCCAGAAATTGATCAAGAGAAACTTGTTTGGATTGATTCATCAGTAGAAGAATCGGCTACTACAATTGACATTGCTAACATTCCTGGACTTCAAAAGGAACTTGATTCTAAAGTTCAACTCCCATCTAAAATTGAAAATGGTACTCAGTTATTTCCCGTTGTAACTTCAAAAGGTACATCATGGGTTGCTCTTGAAGAAACCGTCAATGGGATCGTCAGTGAATGCGTGAATATTATTGTACGTGGCACGGATAATGCAATTCTTAAAGGCACTGAAATTTATCTCCATGATGTAACAGCTGACACCATATCTACTTTTGAATGGAATGGAACCAGTTTGACTGTTTATGTTTTAAATGGACATAAATATTTTATCAGTGGTGCTGAAGTTGAAGGATATGAGCCTGCTGCGGATAGTTTACAATATATTGCGCGAGCTGCATAGACTCGTACAATCACTTTATCTTATCCTCGCTCAGAAGAAGCAGAGTATGGTATCCGATTCTTAATTGAATCATCAGATCCATCATGTGAGCGCGTTGTAATTAAGAATAACATTACAACTTATGGTGAAGATACTGGTTTAGTGGCTGCTATTGGTAGTAAACTCGTTATGCCCAAGAATAGTTTTGATGATATTTATCCTTGGTCAGATATTCGCATTGTAACAGACTCTGATAATGCTGCCGAGGTCGCGCAAATAATGGTTAAGATTCCAAAGTATTATGTCAAGATCACCGTTGATGATATTTATGAAACTTGGATGATTAGTCGTTATAAAAAAGCAGGATACCGTATTGCAAAAATGTTTGCCCGTCCTGATGGAACTGAAGCAGATTATTATGAATATGCTCGTTACGAGACCAGTGATACCAACCGTTCTCAAACTGGTGTTACCCCTCAAAGTTCAACCACTATTGAAGCATTTAGGACTGCCGCTCTTGGATTAGGTGATAATTGGCATCCGGCTGGACTTGCAGACCGAACTGATGGACTTCAGATGCTAATGACTATTGAATTTGCTACTCGCAACATTCAGTCAATAGCAGAAGGTTTAGTTAATTCTAAGACTGTTTCTGATTGCGGTTTGACCGATGGTTTAACCATTACCGAAGACTCAAAGGGTATTAAACCTTATTCTGGTATTGTTAAAAATGCTTTTTCTTATCGTGGAATTGAAAACCCTTACGGTAATTTACTTGAATACGCTGATGGTATTATTTTAAACAATTCTCGTGTGTATTATTGCGACGATTGGACTCGTTGGAGTAATTCAATCAATTCGAGTTACGTTCAAGCCGTTGGTACTATTCCAACTTTAAGCGGATTTATTACTAAATTGAATTATAATGAAGCTAATCCTTGGATGCGTTTGCCTAGCGAAGTAGTCACTGCTGGCGATAGCGATAGTAATTATGGCGACTATTATAATGCTCCAACCGCAGATTATACCTTGCCAGTTTATGGCGGTGGTTATTCTACCAATTTGCGTGCGGGCTTATTCCACTGGAATTGTACTCGTACTTTTAGTGAAACAAATAGAGACATTGGTTCTCGTTTGGCTCGTAGTTTTTAAGAGGTGATTGAAATGAGAATATCAAAAGCAACAAGCGAAATTCGTCCTCAAGATACTATTGAGCAATTATCAGTTAATCGTTTTTCTTGTCGTATTTGCGCGGACATCGTTGAAACCGTTGATGGTTTTAACTTCACCAGCTATCGAGATTCATTCAGCGCATCTTCTTATCCAGAATTACTTGTGAATATCATTCATACTCGCTATACTTATGATGACGAAAATAATTTTATTAACGATTATATTGCGGAAGGCATGACTAAAAAATATCAAGACTACCGCAATTTTGTTGCTTGGGCTAAATCCCAAGCAAAATCTTATTTTAAGGAGGACTAACCTATGCCTATAATGCAGCTATATGATAAAAATACAAGCACTTGGCAAGAAGTTCCTGCCTTAAAAGGTAGTGCCGCGAAAGTAGAAGTTGGTACAGTAAAAACAGTGCCAGCTGCGGAACAAGCAAAAGTAACTAATGTCGGTACAAATACTAATGCAATTTTTGATTTTTAGCTTCCTCGTGGTATGGATGGTATTACTCCCATTCGAGGTACTGATTATTGGACAGCTGCGGACCAATAGCAAATCGTTAAGGATGTTTCTGATAAAATGAATTATCAGTTTACAGATTTGATGAATGCTATTCAAAATAAACCAATCACTTACATTTTTGACGACAAGGCTTCTCTTGATGGAGCGCTTAATTTAGCTAACAACACAGTTACCTATAATGGAAAAGTATGTAAGTTAAATCCTGGTGATGTATTTCTTTTGGTTTCAATTAACGAACCAGATTATTGGTTTGGCGAGGATTCCAATGGTGAGAAACTTCATGAACTTGACGCGCGGAAAATGGAATTAACTGAATATGTTAAATCAAGTCAATTTCAAGTGATGGATATTGATGCTTATAATGCCATTGATACAAAAGATCCAAATACATTCTATTTCATTGTTGAAAAATCAGACCCAACTTCTAGCAATGAGGAGGCAACAATCTAATGCCTATCTTCATTGACAATAAACGAGTTTAGCTCATCTACAAAGGTGAAATTCCTATTGAGGAAATTCATACTCAAAATGCGACTATTTGGACTCCAAAAGCAGATTTTGCTACGGCTTCATGGGCTGAAATTAAAAAGTGGATTGAAAAGGGCACTTGGAAAGAATAGAATTGGAGTGAAGGAGATACTCATACTATTTACATGAAGGATGGCCATATTCTTATTGCTCGAATTCTTGCAATGTACGATGGTCGCGAGGAAAAAGCAACTTACAAAGGTCAGATTGATAGAGATGAGAATAATGCAAAACCGCACATGGTTCTTGAACTAGTCACTTGCTTGCCGGATTCTTATTCTATTAATCCAGAGCCAGAAGTAGAAAACACTCCTCAATCTTGGGGTACTTCAAATCTTTACAAATTAATGTCTCCTGGCGGCGAAATATATGATAATCTGCCAAATGAACTTCAATCAATGATTATTCCTGTAATGAAAAAATCTGGTATTAGTGGTAAGGTTCAAAATTCAACTCCTGAAACCACTAAGTCCTATCTTTTCCCGCTCTCAATTCGAGAGTATGTCGCAAAAGACAATATTACAAGTGAAATTAACAACAGTGAGGGTTCTCAATATCAATACTATATTGATCATCCTGGTCATGTTGTTAAAAAAGAATATGCTGGCAATAAAAACATCGTCTATTACACTCGTTCCGCAATGCAAGCTGAAAATGAACTTTATGAATACTTTTGGGCTATTGGCGGTGCGAATAATTATGCAACTTATCCATCCTATATTAGCTTAGGAACAAGTTTTGCATTTTGTATTTAAGGAGGTCTATTATGGGTTTTAGCACTTTTAAGCAGGGCGCAGATAGTTATTATGAGTTTATTTGCGATTCTGTTGATGATATTGCTAGTCTTCCTACTGATTGCGCGCCTGGCTCTGTTGCTTTTGTTATTGAAGGCTCAGTTTGTTATATGCTAAACAATCAAGAGACATGGAAGCCTATTTGATTTTATGAAACTTTACGGAAGTATTGCGAATTATAACTCTATATCTGGCGCAATTAATCCAGCGGGTGATATTTCCGGTGCGCTATCTAATCCGCTGGCGCGCGGTGCTTCAGCCTATGAAATTGCTGTTGCTAATGGCTATGTAGGGACTGAGGAACAGTGGCTTGAGTCACTCTAGGGACGAACTCCTTAGCGTGGAGTTGATTATTGGACGGCCGCAGATATAGAGCAAATGAAACAAGAGTTTAGAGAATAGATGGCTGATGAAATTCAATAGGCAGTCAAGAATTTAAACTTAGATGTTTCTTTTGATATTGAAGATGGACATTTATTTGTGGATATAAAGGGGTGAGTTAATGGACATAATTACACTTGCGTTGACTCGCAAGGCAGTTAGAGATGCTCACGTTGACCATATAGGACCACAAGGACCAGTTGGACCGAAAGGTGAGAAAGGCGATAAAGGCGACCCATTTACTTGGAACGATCTCACTGCGGAGCAAAAGAAAGAATTAACTGGTCCAAAAGGTGATAAAGGCGATACAGGTGGAGTTGGCTATGTCTCTTTTGAGAGTGGCAACGATGGACACTTGTACGCCGTTATTGCCGAAGGGACTGATGAAATCAGTTTCAGAATTTCCGATGATGGTAAGCTGGAGGTAATCTACGCATGAGTAAAAGAATAGATTTAGGCGCAGTAACCGCTTACGCCATTGCAGTTAAAAATGGATTTGAAGGCACAGAAGTAGCCTGGCTTGCAAGTCTTAAAGGCGTAAAGGGCGATAAGGGTGAGCAAGGTGAGCAAGGCCCACAGGGTATTTAGGGAGAAAGAGGAGCAACTGGTGAAATTGGTCCTGTTGGTCCTCAAGGTATCCAAGGACCAAGAGGTGCTCAAGGTGAGAAAGGCAATACTGGCGATGTTGGCCCTGCCGGTCCTCAAGGACCGAGAGGTGAAACTGGCGCAGTTGGTCCAGCTGGTCCGCAAGGTGAACCAGGTATCCAAGGTGAAAAAGGTGAAACCGGCGCCACAGGTGAGCGAGGTGAACAAGGTCCTCAAGGCATCCAAGGTGTTTAGGGTGCTAAGGGAGACAAAGGCGACCCATTCAGCATAAAGAAAATTTATGTTTCTGTTGCTGCGATGAATGCTGATTTTGGCGGTACTGATACTTCTACTGGTGATTTTGTTCTTATTAACACTGGCAATGTTGCAGATGAAGATAATGCAAAGCTCTATGTAAAAGGAGAGAGTGCTTTTACTTTTGTCACTGATTTGTCCGGCGCGGCTGGTATACAAGGTCCGCAAGGTCCTCAAGGAGTGCAGGGTGTTCAAGGAGAACAAGGTATTCCGGGTGTAAAGGGTGACAAAGGTGATCCAGGCTCTGATGCAACTGTCACTACTGATAATATCACCTCTGCTCTTGGCTATACTCCTGCAGATTCAACCAAAATTTACACCAAAACCGAAGTTGACGGAATGATTTATGGTGTTTATACCCAAGCCGTTCGCAATGCGACTTCCGTTGCTCAAGTCAACGGCCTGTTCCAAGAGTGGTGGAAGAAAAATTGGGTTGAAGGTATCTCCACCCGTACTCAAATGCTTGAGCGTTGGTTTGGAAATGTCCTTACCAGTAGCAAGGTTTATGGCACCAAGCTACCTTTGTTTGCTACTTCAAATAGTGCAAATGGCGAGTATATTGACGATTCTGTTGGCATGACCTGCACTCCTTCAACTAACGCAGTTCTTGGTCAAGATGACTTCGCATTCAAGCCAGAGTTCTGGTGCATCGAAGCATCTGGTGAGCATAATTCTGACGGTTCAATTACTATCTATGCTGTTGAATTAATTGACGATATTGCCACCGTTCGTTCTGGCGAGCATTTGACTTGGGTTCTTCAAAAGAACACTTACTGGCATGAATATACCAGTGAAGGTTATCATTTTGTCGAACTCAAATCAACTCCTGATGAAACTTGGCACCGTTGGCCGCAAGGTACATCAAAAGATGGTACAGTTCATGAGTTTATTGCTAATCCGAAGTATTATGCTGGCATGAAAGATGGAACCATCACTGTTGGCACTAATCTTCCTGCAATTAATTTTACTTCTCATCAATCTGGCGTTGCTCTATGGCGCAAGCGTGGCAGTCAATACTCTGGCGCGAGTGGCAACCTTATCAAGTTCCTTGATATTATGATGAAGTTAAAGTATGCTAAGAAAGGCAACTCTGGAACTATTGAAGGTTGTTCAAACTATAACTGGCAATATACTACTCCTGTTGGTGAAACAGGCGTAGAACGTATTATTGTTACTACCGCGCAGGGTGCAAATATTAAAGTTGGCTCAACTGTTATTATTGGTAAGAAAGGCGGCTCTACCGATCGTGACGATAGTGCTATGAGAAGCCTTGTTTCAATGAAGAAAGTCAAAAGTTTGGAGCCAGTCACTATTGATGATACTTCTTATACAGCCGTTAATATTGATAATGGCGGAACAACTTTTGATACAGTTGCGAGTGAGACAATGATTTCTTCTATGCCTTATCACTCTGGATACAATGACAACGTATTAGGTTATGATGGCAGTGCAACTAATTACACCAATGGTTCTGAACCTGGTTTGCTCCAGAAGATTGAGTTCCAGAATGGTGCTTATCTGATTATTTCAGATGAATTGTGGCAATGGAGCAAAGATGATACAAACTATATGTTTGATTGCTATACTTGCCATGACCAGTCAAAAGTTACTACTAATGGAACAATTTCTTCTGACTATACAAAGCAAACTGATTTGACTTTGAAGTGGGCAGTTGAGGGTGCTAATACAAGTTGGCACTGGGAATATATCGAAGATACCGCAATTGCTAATGACCCAGCAGTTTGCTGGCCAGCTAAGGTATCCACAACAGCTGGTAGCGGAACTGGTTGTAAAGCTGGCTTCTACGTCGGTTTGGCGTCGTCTGGTGTGCGTGCTGGTTGGTGTTTCTTCATTTTGTAGAATGGCGGGTTTTGTGGTGTTTCGGCTCGTCACTCGAACGTTTCTCCTTCGTTTTCTTACTGGACCGGGGCGCTCGGCGGTCCAGGTCTTGCGGGGTGAATCGAAGCCTAGGAGCACGAAGTGCGGATAGGCAAGAGAGGGGACGCAAGTCCCCGTTATAATGGAAACGACCCATCCGTGCGATATGTCCGACTGTTGACCCGATCTCAATTGAATGCAATGATAGCATGATTTAATTGAACCATTAACTTTCAAGTCTTGTTTCATACGAAACCGAGATAGATTCAATGACTTTACCGCCATTCAAGAATCTATATAACCTAGAATAAAATTCCAAGGATACGATTCAAAGTTTAGGGAAGGATTTCTCTACTACAAAATCCTCCATTCAGTTCTTTCGGCGCTTAACGAAAGTAGGGACGTATTCCGTTGGCAGATTTGGCTTCAACGTCAATTTGGCGTCGTCTGGTGTGCGTGCTGGTTGGTGTTTCTACAATTTGTAGAATGGCGGTAATTGTGGTGTTTCAGCTCGTAACTCGAACAATTCTCCTTCGAATTCTAACTGGAACGGGGCGCTCGGCGGTCCTAGCCGGTCTTGCTTGCGGAGCAGTTTTACAACAATAATGCGGATTACGTTCCTAGACTTATTTAGTTGAAATTGCTCCTGCGTAGTCAAGACCGGCTTATTTTTTTATTCAGAAAAGAATAAGCTTAACCGCGTCTAGTAGCTTCGGCGAAAGTCGCACGGGGAGACCGGCCAAAGGACTAATAAGGAGGGCTACTTATAAAGACTTTTTGTAAGCCCGCAAATACTAATATATGCGATCCAGAGTTTATTTACTGGGCGGTTTATGATTGTGTTAAGCATAAACTTTATCGTAATGATTTTCTTGATTTATTATGTACTCAAACAGGTATATCTCGCCGCGTAGTGATAAAGGAGCGTTCACAATTAAATGAATCAACTCCTATGATTGACGGCGCAATCAAGAAATTATCTGAAAAATGCGCTCAAATGATTGCTGATAACAAACTTAAATTTAGAGAACTTCGTCAATTCAATCGAGTTGATGGTATTTCTGGAAAGAAAAGAGATATTTGTCAAGAATCTCCTCTCCAGCAAGTATTTGAATACATCGCGGTTTACGCACTTCAACCACTTTTTGATGCTAAAATTTTATATTGCCAATTTGGCAGTATCCCAGGTAAGGGACAAGTCAAGGGCGCGCAAAGAATTTCATATATTCTCAATAGTCCAAAGTTCAAAGACAAACGAGTGGACTGTATTAAATGTGACGTCCGCAAGGCTTATCCATCAACAAAAGTAAGCACTGTTCATAATCTTATCACTAAATATTGCGGTAAGAATAAATAGTTAATTGGTTTAGTTGATGCTATCATGGCAAACTACCCTAATCACCATTTAATTATTGGTGGCTACTTTTCCACTTGGGCATTTAATTTAGTAATGAGTGAAGTTTTGCGTGAGTTTAATAAACTTTATAAAGAGCGCCGTGGACAGCGAATTAAACTGGTCGAAAAAATTGTTTGCTATGCAGATGATTTTCTCTTGTTTGGATACAAGTCCAATTTGGAGCGTGCGATTAAGACAGTTGCTAAACGTATTAAAGCACAATTTGGTTTAGAAATCAAAAACGTCTGGACGATAATTCAATTCCCATCTAAAGAGGTTGAAAACCATCCTCGCTATAAAAATACTTTTATTGATATGATGGGTTTTAGGATTTATCGTCATCACCGTGGCATTCGCAAGAAAATTTTTCGCAGGGCGCGTAGACAATTTATCCGCGCAAATCAACTCTCTTATGTATCTATTTGGAGAGCGCGAAAAGTTGCAGCATATAATAGTTGGCTTACATATTCTAAAAGTCGTGGAGTAATCCTCAATTATCATATAAATACCCTAATGAATCGTTCGAAGCAATCCATATCTAATCATTCTAGGGAGGAATTGACAAGTTATGAAAGAGACTTATTGCTCTATCCCGAAAGCTGTTTTGACTTTCCCCGTTGGCGAAAAAACCGACGTTATTTTGAGGAAAAATATCGAAAAAGTCACCAAACAGGGTAATTCGGAAGAAGAAACCTATGATGCTTACGAGTGCGACGAAGTTCAATTCCGTTATGATGGCGCGCTGACAGTAGAAGAAGTTGAAAATGATTTTGACTCTTGGTGGAATTATCCAGCCAAGGCTTCTATGACTCTTGACGAGCGTGTCTCCGCACTTGAAAATTCAAAAGCAGATAAATCAGATGTAGAACAAATTTACGATGCTATTGCTGCAGCCTATCAAGAAGGAGTGCAATCAGTATGACAAGTAAAGATTTTATTTTGAATACTTTCCGCGCGAAAGGCAAAGCAGATGCTCAAGCACTTCAAAAACAAGCAAAAAATTTAACTGGTACTGAAATTATTGCCAATGAAGGATGTATTCCCGAATGGGAACCTAATAAGGATTATTCTTCTTGGTTAGTTGGCGCGCCAGTTAAGTATGATGGACAAGTATGGATTCTATTGGTTCCTCATGCTACTTCAGCAATTTCACCAAAAGAAGACCGTGAAAATTGGTCATTGTGCCATACAACAGATGCCTTCGTTGCAAAGAAATGGGTAGCTCCTGTTGGCAGCTATGGACACTACATGAAAGATGAAGTTTACGTTGATGATAATGGCTTCATCTGGAAATGCTTACAAGATGACACAATTCTTTCTGCGGCCGACTATGCTGATGCTTGGATTGAAGTTTGACATATATTGGGTTGGAAGAAATTCCAGCCCATTTTTTGTATTGACTCCCGCACAAAGATATGATATAATATTTATAGAAAGTTAAGGAGAATGATTATGACAAAGTTTAAAATTTATGCTGGTTTGAAGCGTCCTTATGCGCCATTGCATTTAGTTGATGAAAAAGAATTTTTGACTAATCGAGAAGCAAAATGGTATGCTCGTGAGTGCGCGAGAAAGATTTATCGCGATCATGAACCTTATGATTCTGCTCTTGTGACTAAAGAAGAAATTCGTGAGCATCCAACTGATTTTGGCATTTATCCTTTGAAAGAGGAAGATTTCTTTGAGTCCGATGTTGAGCTTGAGTATCTTCACGCAATGGATAATTGGTTGCTTTTTGATGTTGGATTAGCTAAATTTTAACCTTTATTTCTATTGACTTTTTGAGATATATATGATATAATATATATAGAAAATCAAGAGAGGAAGAATGAGTATTGGGTTTTGATTTCACTATCTACGATTATGACAATCGAGAAATTGTTTGCCATGTTAAAGAGCATAATTTGTCCGATGTAAAAGAGATTTTTGTTTGGATTGTTTCTGGTGATGAAACTGGCAATTTGACAATGCAAGACGGCACTATTTATAATTTCGATGCTTCGGGCAATCGCATTATAGATTTCGACGATGGCTCTTATATTGTTAAAGGAAAGGAAAACATTGAGAAGTGGTTTAATTTTAAACCAACTAAAAAAGAATCTCGTTTCACTCTTTCCTATGTACGCCAAGAGAAATGGGGTTAATATCTATGTGGCTTGTACGTTATAAAGCAAAAGCAGATACTAGCTGGGCGACTTTCATTTCTAATGCTGCTTTAATGAACTTTGCGGCTCAGGACTTTATTGATTACTGGTTTAAACAGCATGATAAAACTCCGCCGCAGATTAAAGATTTCCACGAAGCCCGAAAAATTATGTGGAATGAAGGTATAGATTTTTATATTACCTGGTGAGAAAGGAAGATTATTTTGATTGTTTCTGAGATTGAAATGAATATGAAAGCCGCGCTGAAGCAGGACAGAATGGAAGATAAAAATGATTATTCTTATCTTTTGTCTCGTTTTCGTGCGAAAGAAGTTGAGCTTCGCCGTGAATTGACCGAGGATGAAGCTATTGATGTTATCCGCAAGGAAGTCAAACAGATGCAGAAGGACTATGACGCAATGTCTGGCGATTTGCTCAACACTCATTATGCTAAGGGCCTGAAGCGTCAGATTGACCTTTATTCCATCTACTTGCCTAAAATGATGTCTTATGATGAGGTTTTGGATTATTTGCGCACAATGGACGCAAACCATATGCTTCCAACTGTTTTTGGCGCAGCGATGAAAGCTGTTCGTGCAGAGATTGGCGCAAAAGCAGATGGTAAGACTATCTCTCAGGCACTGAAAAATTACATGGCCCAGGAGAAGAACTAAATGAAGATTTTTAGAATGAAACGTGGAGAAGGCAAAACCTCTCGTCTGATCGAGGAGAGCGCAAATTCTGGCGTTCCTATTTTTGCCATTGATGACCATCGGCGACGTATTCTGATGGAAAAGGCAAATGTGATGGGTTACAAGATTCCTTCGCCTGTTACTTTTGATGACCTTGCTGCGGATAAGACAATTGAAAAAATCATTGTTGACGATGCGGAATATACTCTGCCTGCAATCATTGAGTATTTCCTTGGCGTTCATATTACAGCCGAAGCTTTTTCTACTAACACTCTTGAAGATTAATTGACTTTAGAACGATTTTATGCTATAATATTTATAGAAAGTTAAGAAAGGATATTTAAATTATGACTAAGTTTATTCCTGCTATTCC
>ERZ779821.147-NODE-147-length-29675-cov-4.81492_pt1 | contig 29675 bp, 24 predicted proteins | sample MGYA00511884_ERZ779821 | MGnify/ENA primary metagenome ERZ779821 (study PRJEB29588, sample SAMEA2152664) | human gut metagenome | biome: human gut; feature: human-associated habitat; material: faeces | place: Denmark | collected 2008/2010 ... | reverse complement strand
CCTCTCTTCGAGTGCGGCGGTGTTGATTGCCTATGTAATGGCCTTTGCCCGGGCAAACGACATTTCGCTGACGAAGATGGAGGTGGCCAAGATCGCTTCGGAGGCCGAGCGCGAGTATATCGGACTGAACAACGGCCTGTTGGATCAGGCCTGTATTGCGCTGGGCCGCAAGGACGAGCTGTTGATGCTTGATTGCGACACGAACGATTATCGGTTGATTCCGCGCAATCCGAAGATGCCCGATTTCCGGTTGGCGATCTTCTTTTCGGGGCTGACCCGTTCGTTGGTCAACAGCGATTACAACCTGCGCGTCGGAGAGTGTCGGACGGCGGCATGGAACATGCTGGCGTATGCCAACATGCCGTTGAAGAGTTTTGACAAGACGTTCCTGCGCGATGTCCCTCGGGAGCTCTATGATGCGACCCGGGATCGCATGCCGGCCCGTTTTGCCCGCCGGGCCGAGCATTTCTATTCGGAATACAAACGGGTCCGGCAGGCCGTGACGGCCTGGGAAACGGGCGATTTGGAGTGGTTCGGCCGACTGTCGTTTGAAAGTTGTGAATCGTCGATTCACAACTACGAATGCGGCTCTCCGGAGCTGATCGCCATCTACCGGGCCATGCGCTCGACGAAGGGCATTTACGGCGGACGCTTCTCCGGAGCCGGATTCAAGGGAGCCTGTATCGCCCTGGTCGATCCGGCGGAGACGGAGCGGATCCGTGCCGAAATCACGGATAAGTATCTTGCGGAGTTCCCGCAGTACGGAAAAACGTTCGAGGTCTTCTTCTGCACGCCGGAAGATGGCGCCCGATTTATTGAATAGCAGATCGAACATGAAAAATATCATCCTTGCAGCCGGTTACGCCACCCGGCTGTATCCCGTTACGGAGAATTTTCCGAAGCCGCTGCTGGAGATCGGCGGTTCGACAATTCTTGACCGGATGTTGCGGGACATCGACTCGATCGAAGGCATTGACGAGCATATTATCGTCTCGAATCACAAATTCATCGCCATCTTTGAGCGTTGGGCGGAGGAGGCCCGGAAAAGGTACCGGCATCCTGTGACGCTTATCGACGACGGGTCGGTAACCAACGAGACCCGTATCGGAGCCGTGAAGGATCTGATCCTGGCGCTGGAAAGCCGCGGTGTGGAGGACGATGTGCTGGTTGCTGCGGCGGACAATGTGCTCGACTTCTCGTTCCGCGGTTTTGTGGATTATTTCCGGGAGAAGGGGACCAGTTTGATTATGTGCCATAAAGAACCGGACATCGCTGCGCTGCGAAAAACGGGGGTCGTCTGCCTGGATGAACACAACAGGGTGTTGTTGATGGAGGAGAAACCGCAGGAGCCCAGGAGCCATTGGGCCGTACCTCCGTTCTACATCTATCGGCGGGAGGATCTGCCGCAGATTCGGCAAGCCATAGCAGACGGTTGCAAATACGATGCACCCGGAAATCTGGCGCATTATCTGACGACGCGTACCGTCCTGCATGCGTGGCCGATGCCGGGTCATCGTTACGACATCGGGGACGTAAAGTCCTACGAAAGGATCAAGGAACAGTTTGCAAGAGAATCAAAATAAAATAAGGTATAATGAAGATAGCAGTTGCAGGTACCGGCTATGTGGGCCTGTCCATTGCCACGCTGTTGGCTCAGCATCATGAGGTCGTGGCCGTGGATGTCATTCCCGAAAAGGTTGATTTGATAAATCGCCGCCAGTCGCCCATACAGGACGAATACATTGAGAAATATCTGGCGGAGAAACCGCTGAATCTGAAGGCCACACTCGATGGAGCGGCCGCCTATCGTGATGCGGAGTTTGTGGTCATTGCCGCGCCGACGAACTATGACCCCGTCAAGAACTATTTTGATACGAGCCATGTGGAAGAGGTGATTGATCTGGTCCTGTCGGTCAATCCCGAGGCCGTGATGGTCATCAAGTCGACGATTCCCGTCGGGTATTGCCGTTCGCTCTACATAAAGTATTATCGCCAGGGCATCAAACGCTTCAACCTGTTGTTTGCGCCGGAGTTCCTGCGTGAAAGCAAGGCATTGTACGACAATCTTTACCCGAGCCGCATCATTGTCGGCTATCCGAAGATCATCGATAACGAGCAGTTCCGCGAGGAGAACGAGGCTATTCAGGCCATAGCAGATATTCCGTATCTGGAGCAGGCTGCACACCGGTTTGCCGATCTGCTGAAGGAAGGGGCTATCAAAGAGGATATTCCCGTGCTCTTCATGGGTATGAAGGAGGCCGAGGCGGTCAAGCTGTTTGCGAACACCTATCTGGCGCTGCGCGTGAGCTACTTCAACGAGCTGGACACCTATGCCGAGGTCAAGGGATTGGATGCGCAGGCGATCATTCAGGGCGTGGGACTCGATCCGCGCATCGGCACGCATTACAACAACCCGTCGTTCGGTTATGGCGGGTATTGCCTGCCGAAGGATACTAAGCAGCTGCTGGCCAACTATCAGGATGTGCCGCAGAACATGATGACGGCCATCGTCGAGAGCAACCGCACCCGCAAGGATTTCATCGCCGACCAGGTGCTTCGCAAAGCCGGATATTATACGGCCTCCAGCCAATGGGATGTGCGTAAGGAACAGCCCATCGTGATAGGTGTTTATCGGTTGACGATGAAGTCGAATTCGGACAACTTCCGTCAGAGTTCGATTCAGGGCGTCATGAAGCGCATCAAGGCCAAGGGTGCCACGGTGATCATCTACGAACCGACGCTCGAGGACGGGGCAACCTTCTTCGGCAGCGCGGTGGTGAACGATCTGGCGAAATTCAAGCAGGAGAGTGCCGCCATCATTGCCAATCGTTACGATTCGTGTCTGGATGATGTGGCCGACAAGGTTTATACACGGGATATTTTCAGAAGAGACTAAGCCATGTTACCGCAGAATGTAAAATTGGAGGGGAAAACGGTCCTGCTGACCGGTGTGGCCGGTTTTATCGGGTCGAATCTTGCAAAGCGTCTTTTTGCCGATGTCCGGGATATTCGCATCGTGGGTATCGACAACATGAACGACTACTACGATGTACGGCTCAAGGAGGAGCGACTGAAAACATTGGAAGACAAGGAGGGTTTCACCTTTGTAAAAGGCGATATCTCCGACCGTGCATTGATCGACCGTTTGTTTGCAGAGTACCATCCGGAGGTGGTCGTAAACCTCGCTGCACAGGCCGGTGTGCGGTACAGCATCACCAATCCCGATGCCTATGTCGCGTCGAATCTGATTGGATTCTACAATATATTGGAGGCCTGCCGGCACTCCTATGACAATGGGGCGTCGGGTGTTGAGCACCTGGTTTACGCCAGCTCATCGAGTGTTTACGGATCGAACAAGAAGGTGCCCTATTCGACCGACGATAAGGTGGACAACCCGGTCTCTTTGTATGCTGCGACGAAGAAGTCCAACGAGTTGCTGGCGCATGCCTACGCGAAACTCTACAACATCCCGTCGACGGGATTGCGCTTCTTTACGGTCTACGGCCCGGCTGGTCGACCGGACATGGCTTATTTCGGGTTTACGGACAAACTGGTTCGGGGCGAGAAGATCAAGATATTCAATTACGGCAACTGCAAGCGGGACTTTACCTATATTGATGACATCGTGGAGGGCGTTGTGCGCGTCATGCGTCATGCCCCCGAACGGCAGACGGGTGAGGATGGCCTTCCGTTGCCGCCCTACATGGTCTACAATATCGGTAACAGCCATCCGGAGAATCTGCTGGACTTTGTGGATATTCTGCAGCAGGAGCTGGTGCGTGCCGGTGTATTGCCTGTGGACTACGATTTCGAGGCTCACAAGGAGCTGGTTCCTATGCAGCCTGGCGACGTGCCCGTAACCTATGCCGATACAACCCCGTTGGAACGGGATTTCGGCTTCAAGCCGGCCACCTCATTAAGAGACGGTCTGCGTGCGTTTGCGGAGTGGTATGCAAAAAATACTACGGAATAGGAGAATAAATAATCAAATAACAAATGTATGGAACTCAGGACAGACTATTCAAACGTCAGCTTTCAGAATAATGGTAAATTGAAGTTGCTAATCATTGTTGGTACCCGTCCCGAGATTATTCGTCTCGCAGCCGTCATCAATAAAACTCGTCAGTACTTCGATGTTATCCTCGCTCATACTGGTCAAAACTATGATTATAACCTCAATGGTGTATTTTTCAAGGATCTAAAACTGAAGGATCCCGAGGTTTATATGGATGCTGTAGGCGATGATCTGGGTGCTACCTGTGGCAATATCATCAACGCCAGTTACAAGTTGATGGTTGCCATCAAACCCGATGCAGTACTCGTTTTGGGTGATACCAACTCTTGCCTCTCTGTCATCGGTGCCAAGCGCCTGCATATTCCGATCTTCCATATGGAGGCTGGTAACCGTTGCAAGGACGAATGCCTGCCCGAGGAAACTAACCGTCGTATTGTTGACATTATTTCTGATGTTAATCTCGCCTATAGTGAGCATGCACGTCGTTACCTTGCCGAGTGTGGTCTTCCTCGTGAACGTACCTATGTTACAGGCTCGCCTATGGCAGAAGTACTCCATCAGAACCTTGCTGAGATTGAGGCCAGCGATGTGCACCAGCGTCTTGGCTTGGAAAAGGGTAAGTACATTCTCCTCTCTGCTCATCGAGAAGAGAACATCGATACAGAGAAGAACTTCCTCAGTCTCTTCAATGCCATCAATGCCATGGCCGAGAAATATGACATGCCTATACTCTATAGTTGTCACCCTCGTTCACGCAATCGTTTGGCTGCCTCTGGATTCCGACTCGATCCTCGCGTACAGGTTCAGCAGCCCCTTGGTTTCCATGATTACAATTGCCTTCAGATGAATGCATTTGCTGTTGTTTCAGACTCTGGGACACTCCCCGAGGAGAGTAGTTTCTTCACCAGCGTCGGGCATCCTTTCCCTGCAGTCTGCATCCGCACCTCCACCGAACGTCCGGAATCTCTCGATAAAGCCGGATTCATTTTATCCGGTATTGATGAACATGGGTTGCTTCAGTCTGTCGATACGGCTGTTGAACTCGTAAAGAACGGAGATTATGGCACTCCTGTACCTGATTATACAGACGAGAATGTTAGTACTAAGGTGGTTAAGATCATTCAGTCTTATGTCGGCGTAGTTAATAAGATGGTTTGGAGAAAATTCTAAATCTAATAGCGCAATGAAAGTATTGGTAACAGGAGCCAAAGGATTTGTAGGGAAGAACCTTTGTACTCAACTCAATAATATCAAATCCGGCAAGGCTAAGTGCTATGGAGATTTGATCATCGATGAAGTCTTTGAGTATGACCTCGATTCTACTCTTGAGCAACTAGACCAATGGTGCAAGGAATGTGACTTCGTGTTCAATCTTGCAGGCGTTAACCGCCCGCAGGATCCAAAAGAGTTCATGGAAGGTAATTTCGGCTTCGCTACGGTCCTCTTGAACAACCTCAAAAAATACAAGAACAACTGTCCTGTGATGATCAGTAGTTCGATCCAGGCTACCCTAGCAGGACGCTTCGGTACAAGCGAATACGGAAAGAGCAAGAAAGCAGGAGAGGATCTTATGTTCCAGTATGGAGAAGAGACTGGCGCCAAGGTTCTTGTCTATCGATTCCCTAATCTCTATGGCAAGTGGTGTCGTCCAAACTACAACTCAGCCGTAGCGACCTTCTGCAATAACATCGCTAATGATCTTCCCATCACAGTCAACGATCCAACTGTTGATATGGAGCTTCTCTATATTGATGATTTGGTGGAAGAGATGATCTTCGCATTGAAGGGAAAAGAACATCATTGCGAGTTTGATGGAGTAGATACAGTTCTTACTCCTAAAGGCCGCTACTGCGCATCTCCTATTACACATCATGTAAAACTAGGAGAGATTGTCGACCTGCTTTATCAGTTTCGGGAGCTACCGAAGACTCTTATGATTCCTGATATGCCAGCCGACTCGTTCGCAAAACGTCTCTATAGTACCTATCTCTCGTATCTACCCAAGGAGAAGGCAATATTTGACCTCAAAATGAATGTTGATAGCCGAGGCAGTTTCACAGAACTCGTTCGCACTCTCAACTGTGGTCAAGTCTCCATCAATATTTCGAAACCCGGAATTACAAAAGGAGAACACTGGCATCACACCAAGTGGGAACAGTTTATAGTCGTTAGTGGTCATGGACTTATCCAGTTACGTAACGAGAATGATCCCAATGCGGAGATTATTGAATATGAGGTAAGTGGAGACAAGATTCAGTCTGTGATCATGCTTCCTGGTTATACACACAATATCATCAATCTCTCCGATACACAAGATCTTGTTACGGTGATGTATTGCAATGAGATTTTCAATCCCGAGAGACCTGATACATTCTTTGATAAAGTAATAAAAGAATAACAACAAACAATAATATAGTTATGTCAATTTTTGCAGGTAAGACCCTTATGATTACCGGTGGCACCGGTTCTTTCGGTAACGCAGTTCTTAACCGTTTTTTGATGACGGACATCGCAGAAATCCGTATTTTCTCACGTGACGAGAAAAAGCAGGATGATATGCGTCACGAATATCAGGCAAAATATCCTGAATATGCCGGTAAGATCAAATTCTTCATCGGCGATGTGCGCGATCTCCAGTCTTGCAAGAACGCAATGCCAGGTGTGGACTATATCTTCCATGCCGCAGCCCTCAAGCAGGTTCCTTCTTGCGAGTTCTTCCCAATGGAGGCAGTAAAGACCAATGTTATCGGTACTGATAACGTCCTTACTGCAGCAATTGAAGCTGGTGTAAAGGCTGTCATTTGCCTTTCCACAGATAAGGCTGCATATCCTATCAATGCCATGGGTATTACCAAGGCGATCGAAGAAAAGATTGCTGTAGCCAAAAGCCGTTACTCAGGTGAAACCAAGATTTGCTGCACCCGTTATGGTAATGTGATGTGCTCTCGTGGCTCAGTTATTCCTTTGTGGATTGACCAGATTCGCAATGGCAATCCAATTACCCTTACTGATCCAAAGATGACTCGCTTCATCATGTCCCTTGAAGAAGCTGTTGATCTTGTTCTCTTTGCTTTCGAACATGGTCAGAATGGCGACATCCTTGTTCAGAAGGCACCCGCTTGTACCATCCAGACACAGGCCGAAGCCGTTTGCGAACTTTTCGGAGGTAAGAAGGAAGACATTAAGGTAATTGGTATTCGCCATGGCGAAAAAATGTACGAGACTCTCCTCACTAATGAGGAATGCGCAAAGGCAGAGGATATGGGCGACTTCTATCGAGTACCTGCCGATAATCGAGGCTTGAATTATGATAAATTCTTCAAGGAGGGTGAGACTGAACGTAACGTCCTCACTGAGTTTAACTCGAATAACACTCGCCTTCTCAATGTTGAAGAAACGAAAGCAAAGATAGCTGCTCTTGAATATATACAGAAAGAACTTAGCGGCGAAGGAAACTTTGTTCAGTAAAGGGTACTCACAGAAATATAATTGAGCGTGCGCACAGGTGAACACTTTAAGGTGTTGTTGTTCGATACAACCGCATGCTCCTTAAACGCCCCTATTGAAAAAATAAATAATCAATATGACGCAACTTTTACGTAAGATTAGTAATTGGTACTTTTCACGAAAGGCCTTGCCCTATTGGTGTATCCTTGCCATAGACTGCCTGACAGTTTATGTATCAGGTCTTTTCGTGTTCTATCTCCAGCATGGAGGCCTGGAACTTGAACAACACTTCTGGCAAGTCTCCCTTGGCCTGTGTGTGTGTCTGGTGATCTATATTCTCAGCTTCATCGCCTTCCATACATTCCATGGAGTGATGCGCTATTCTAGTTTCGTCGATCTCCATCGTGTAGCCTATTCCACCGCTACCGCAGGCGTTGGCACCTGCTTGCTCCATCAGGTACAGGTCTATGCAGGTTTTACCCCCTATATGCTTATTCCGCGCCTTGATAGCGCCCTCATGCTCTTCATTGTAGCGACCATGTTCATGTGGGGCATACGTGTGCTCGTCAAGTCATTACACGATATCTACCGGGGAGATGCTAGCATCCAGAAAGTATTTATTTACGGTTGCATGAGCGGAGGTGTCGCTCTCGCCAAGAATCTCAAGAACGAGAATCCTCAACGCTACCGCCTTCGTGGTTTTATCTCCACCGATCGATCGCTTAACGGTTCATGGCTCTTGGGCGAGCAGGTACACTATGACGAAGACTCCGTGGTCGAGACAATGAAAAAGTACAAAGTTACCACCCTCCTCGTTTCACCCCTCCAGACCGAACACTTCATCACTCGTACCACCCTCATTGATGCCCTCATAGCCGCCAATATCAAGATCATGATAACGCCCGTGAGTGCTGAAGAGTGGGATGGTAAATCAGAGCTTACCCATCAACAGCTTCGTGAAGTAGAAATCGAAGACCTCCTGCCTCGTGAGAAGATAGAGGTTGATATGGATGCCATAGGAGCTATGCTCACCGGGCGTCGAGTACTAATTACCGGAGCTGCAGGCAGTATTGGAAGCGAGATGGTGCGTCAGGTGGCCCCATACAAACCTGCAGAGATGATCCTTGTTGATCAAGCAGAAACACCTATGCATGATATCCGCTTAATGATGGCTCGTCAGTTTTCCGATGTTAAGAATGAGACGGTGGTAGCTTCTATTACTGACAAGGATCACATGGAGAGACTCTTTGCAGAACATTGTCCTGAGTACGTCTTCCATGCTGCCGCCTATAAGCATGTACCGATGATGGAGGACAATCCCATTCAGGCCGTTCGCAACAATATCGCAGGTACACGTGTTATAGCTGACCTCGCGGTTAAGTATGGAACCAAGAAATTCGTGATGATTTCAACAGACAAGGCCGTTAATCCAACAAATATCATGGGCTGTTCAAAACGAATTTGTGAAATCTACTGCCAGAGTCTCAATCAAGCCATTCTCGATGGAAAGGTAAAAGGGGATACGCAATTCGTAACTACCCGCTTCGGTAACGTACTTGGCAGTAATGGATCTGTCATTCCTCTTTTCAAAGAGCAAATTAAGAAGGGCGGCCCTGTCACCGTTACACATCCCGATATTATCCGTTACTTCATGCTTATTCCGGAGGCATGTAAACTTGTTCTCGAAGCTGGCACTATGGGTAAGGGCGGAGAAATCTTTGTATTTGACATGGGAAAACCTGTCAAGATTGTTGATTTAGCTAAGCGCATGATTTCTTTATCTGGAGCCAAAGATGTTGAAATAAAGTTTACAGGGTTACGTGACGGTGAGAAATTGTACGAGGAACTGCTTGCAACACAAGAGAATACCAAGCCAACCCATCATCCTAAGATAATGATTGCCGAAGTCCGTAGTTATGACTATGAAGAGGCAAAGCGTAACGAAGACGAGCTATATCAGCTCACTTTTACCCACGATGATATGAAGATTGTTAGCAAGATGAAAGAGATTGTTCCTGAATTTAAATCAAGACATTCTAAATATGAAGAGTTAGATAAGTAATGAAAAACGTTATGTTAATGTTGGTATTGGTAGTTTTATAGTCAAATAATTAAAGTCGCAAACCATGAAGGGTATTGTTCTCGCAGGCGGTTCTGGTACTCGCCTCTATCCGATTACCAAAGGTATAAGCAAGCAACTTATGCCGATTTATGATAAACCGATGATTTATTATCCAATCTCTGTACTTATGCTTGCTGGCATAAGGGAGATTTTAATCATCTCAACTCCTCATGATCTCCCTGATTTTAAACGTTTGCTTGGAGATGGTACTGACTATGGCGTTTTCTTTGAATATGCCGAACAACCTTCACCTGATGGTTTGGCTCAGGCCTTCACCATTGGCGCTGAATTCATTGGCAACGATAGCGTATGTCTTGTTCTTGGTGATAATATCTTTTATGGTAGCGGCTTCACGAAGCAGTTGAAACGAGCTGTTGAAGATGCGGATAATGGCAAAGCGACAGTCTTTGGCTATTGGGTGTCTGATCCAGAACGTTATGGTGTGGCAGAATTTGACGTGGACGGTAATTGCCTCTCTATTGAAGAGAAGCCAATAAAACCTAAGTCTAACTATGCAGTCGTCGGCCTTTATTTCTATCCAAATAAGGTTGTGAAAGTGGCATCGGAAATTAAACCTTCAGCAAGAGGAGAGTATGAGATTACTTCTGTCAATCAGAAGTTTCTCAATGATGGTGAATTGAAGGTTGCTCTCCTTGGTCGTGGTTTTGCGTGGCTTGATACGGGGACTCACGATTCCCTTTCAGAGGCCTCTACTTTCATTGAGGTAGTAGAGAAACGCCAAGGGCTTAAGATAGCGTGCCTTGAAGCCATCGCTTATCGTAAGGGATGGATAACAGAAGAGCATATGCGCAAACTTGCGCAACCCATGCTCAAGAATCAATATGGTCAATACCTTCTAAAAGTTATTGACGAACTTAAACAAGACGTTAATAGTACAAACATCTTAGGAAAAACAGGTCGATAATGAAAAATATAGTAATCACAGGTGGTGCAGGCTTCATTGGTAGCCATGTAGTTCGCCTTTTCGTAAACAAATATCCTAAATACAAGATCATAAACCTTGATGTCCTCACTTATGCCGGCAACTTGGCAAACTTGAAGGATATCGAAGACAAACCCAACTATAAGTTTGTTAAAATGGACATCTGCGACTTCGATGCATTCTACCAATTGATGCAAGACGAGCAGATTGATGGTATTATCCATTTAGCAGCAGAATCTCATGTGGATCGTTCTATCAAGGATCCTTTCACTTTCGCCCGCACCAACGTAATGGGCACACTCTCCCTCCTTCAGGCAGCAAAACTCTATTGGGAGTCACTTCCTGAAAAATATGAGGGTAAGCGTTTTTATCACATCTCTACTGATGAGGTATATGGTGCTCTTACCATGAATCACCCAGAGGGTATTGAGCCTCCTTTCACTACTGCTGCCAGTTCAAGCTTACATCATTTGGCATACGGAGATGATTTCTTCTATGAGACTACTAAGTACAACCCTCACAGCCCTTACTCTGCATCAAAGGCAAGTTCAGATCATTTTGTTCGCGCTTTCCACGATACATATGGGATGCCTACTATTGTAACCAATTGTTCTAATAACTACGGGCCTTACCAATTCCCAGAGAAGTTGATTCCGCTCTTCATCAACAACATCCGTCATCGCAAGCCTCTTCCTGTCTATGGTAAGGGTGAGAATGTACGCGACTGGCTCTTTGTTGAAGATCATGCACGAGCCATCGACCTTATCTTCCACAAGGGAACTATTGCGGAGACGTACAATATAGGAGGCTTCAATGAGTGGAAGAATATTGATATTATCAAAGTCGTCATCAACACCGTGGATCGCCTTCTCGGTCGCAAGGAGGGAGAAGATCTTGATCTCATCACGTATGTAACCGATCGTCTTGGTCATGATGCTCGTTATGCAATTGATAGCACCAAGCTCCAGAAGGAACTTGGATGGGAGCCTTCACTTCAGTTTGAAGAGGGTATTGAGAGAACAGTTCACTGGTATCTTGACAATCAGGAGTGGCTCGACAATGTCACTAGTGGTGATTATCAATCCTATTACGAGAATATGTATAAAAGATGATATGTGATAAAATGTATGCAATCAGCGACTTACCTATAACAGGGGGGGGGAAATTCGTTCCTCTAATTTTGAGCTTTACCGTATCATCTGTATGCTGATGATTGTTGCTCATCATTTTGTTGCCAATTCTGGACTTACGTTACCTGAAAGTCCAATGATGTCAAATCCTACTGATGTAAATACCCTATTCCTTTGGTTGTTTGGAATATGGGGTAAAACGGGCATAAACTGCTTTCTGCTTATCACCGGCTACTTTATGTGTAAAAGCAACATTTCGCTCAAAAAGTTTGTAAAATTGATGCTATGGATATACGTGTATAAAATAATTATATATGGAATCTTCTTCGTTACAGGATACGAGAGTCTCTCCGCTGTACGACTATTCAAGCTTATTATGCCAGTATGGGGATTTCAAACAAACTTCACAAGTTGCTTCATTGGCTTCTGGTTGACGATTCCATTTTGGAATATACTTATACATAACATGACCCAACAGCAGCATAAGTTGCTTATACTCCTCCTTCTCGGCATGTACACAATTCTCGGTACAATACCTATGTTTGGAGTAGTAATGAATTATGTTACATGGTTCGGAATCATTTATTTGATCGCATCGTTCATTCGTTTGTATCCTACCAAACTGATGAATGATACTCGTTTATGGGGGTGGATATCATTGATTACGATCCTATTTGCAAGTCTATCCGCTATAGTAATGCAGTATGTGATACATAAGGGGGCGGGATACTTTGTGTCTGACAGTAACAAATTTTTTGCAGTAGTTATTGCGGTTTCAACATTCCTTTGGTTTAAGAATCTGAATATTCCTAATAGTAAAGTCATCAATGCGGTGGGAGGTTCTACTTTCGGTGTTCTTTTAATTCATGCCAATTCTGATGCAATGCGTCAATGGCTATGGAAAGATACTGTCGATTGTGTGGGGCATTACGATCTTCCACTCATGCAGCTAATCTTCTTTTCTGTAGGAATTGTTTTGCTCATTTTCTTCACCTGCATATTGATAGACCGAGTTCGCATTCGGCTCATTGAGGAGCCGTTTTTTCGATGGTATGACAAGAAACCGAGGTTTCAGAAACTAACAAATTTTTTGATACAAGAATAAATAAGTAATGTATAAATATTAAAACTCATATAATATGGACAATAAACTTATCACAGTAACCAGTCCGTTACTCCCTAATCTTGACGAGTTTAACGAACTTCTTAAGCAGATATGGAACTCAAAGTGGATTACCAATAATGGTCAGTTTCACAAGAAGCTCGAATCAGCACTTAAGGAGTATCTTGGTGTTCCTCAGATCAGCCTTTTTACAAATGGTACCCTTCCTCTTCTTACGGCACTTCAGGCATTGCGGATCACTGGCGAGGTAATTACCACTCCATATAGTTTCGTAGCCACTACTCATTCTATCTGGTGGGCTGGTTGCAAGCCTGTATTTGTAGATATCGATCCACGTACCGGTAATCTCGATCCCGAAAAGATTGAAGCGGCTATAACCCCAAAGACGACAGCCATTATGCCGGTACATTGCTATGGTAAACCATGTGATGTTCGTCGCATCAAGGAAATTGCAGATATATACGGCTTGAAGGTTATATATGATGCTGCTCATGCTTTCGCTTTGGAAATTCCAAAGAACGAAGTCGATTATAAGCGTGCATTTGACGAAGCTAGAAATGCACTTGAACCATGTATTCCTGTTAAACGAGAAGATCAGAAAGTAGAGACCGAAAGTATCTTGAATTGGGGCGATATGAGCACTCTCTCTTTCCATGCTACCAAGGTATATAATATTATTGAAGGTGGCGCTATGATCATGCCGGATGAGGAAACCAAGAAGCGTATCGACTTCCTTAAGAACTTTGGCTTTGCCAATGAGACAACCGTGGTTGGCCCTGGTATCAACTCCAAGGTGGATGAGATGCGTTCAGCTTATGGCCTTCTTAATCTCCGTCAGGTAGATGCCGCTATTGCTGCTCGTCAGCAGGTAGCTATCAAGTATCGTGAAGTACTCCGAGGAATTGAAGGGATTACTTTCTTCGATGATATGCCTGGGGTTAAGCATAATTACAGCTACTTCCCTATCTTCATTGATGAAAAAGCATTTGGTATGTCGCGTGATGCTCTTTATTTCAAGATGAAGGAGGCTAACGTCCTCGGCCGTCGCTATTTCTATCCGCTTATCTCCGAGTTCTCTACCTACCGTGGTTTGGAGTCCGCAAACCCTGCAAATCTTCCGAATGCTCATAAGATGGCTGATAGCGTACTTTGTTTGCCAATGCATCATGAGTTGAGTGACAACGATATTGAACGTACGCTTGATTTGATTATTAAGAAATGAAGATATTAGTACTTGCTGGTGGCTCAGACCAGATAGCCCTTATCAATGAGTTGAAATCAAGAGGGCATAAAGCAATATTGGTGGATTATTTTGAAAACCCACCTGCACGACCTTTTGCTGACAAGCACATCGTTGCCAGTACCTTGGATGTTGCACGTGTGAAGGAAATTGCAATTCAGGAGAAGGTAGATCTGATAACTACAGCATGTACCGATCAGGCACTTCTCACAGTAGCTAATGTTTCTGAGCAGTTGGGCCTCCCTTGTTATCTTTCATATCAGACAGGTTTGAATGTGACGAATAAGTCTTATATGAAGAAGGTACTCACTGAAAATGGTATACCTACAGCCAAGTTCGTCATTTTGGATAAGGTCGATCTTGACGCAGTCAAGAATTTTACCCTTCCTCTTGTTGTAAAGCCTGTGGACTGTAATTCTTCGAAGGGCGTTAAGCGAATAGACGAAATCGAAGATTTGCCTAAATACTTAGAAGAGGCCATCAACTTAAGTCGTACGAAGACTGCAATTGTAGAAGAGTTCAAGGTAGGTAATGAAATATCCGTTGATTACTATGTAGAAGGTAATGAGGCAAAACTACTTTGCGCTACAACTTCTCTAAAGATTAGAAACAGAAAGTCCTTCACTATCCTATGTAGTGATTATCCGGCTGTTACAGAGGAGCAGGAAATATTACTTCGCATCATAGGCAATCAGGTGGCTGCAGCCTTTGGATTGAAAGATTGTCCTCTCTTCATTCAGATGATAGCCAATGGAACAGACCTTAGTGTCATCGAGTTTAGTGCCCGCATGGGTGGTGGATCAAAGTACAATCTCATCCGTGTACTATCGGGGGTAAATATTATGAAAAAGTATGTGGATCTTGTTTTGGGAAACAAGCCTTCAGTTGAGCCATCAAAGCAGGTAAACTATTGCAAGATGGTTTATATGTACTGCAATCCTGGGGTATTTGACCATATCGAAGGACTTGAAGAGTTGAAACAACAAGGTATTGTTGATACTTATTTTGAGTATAAGACTAAGGGCATGGAAATAGCACATGCCGAAACAAGTGGAGACCGTCCTGCCGGTTATCTCATAACAGCAGATACAGCAGAGGCTTTACAAGAGAAGTTGAATTATGTTGATTCACATATCAAAGTTATTTCTATTACAGGAGAAGATATGATGATTCATGGTCTATTAGTATAAGAGGAAGATATGAAAATTGCAGTTATTGGTGCAGGGAATGGAGGACAATCGGTAGCAGGTTATTTGGCACTACAGGGATATGAGACTTCTCTTTATGACAGAGACATCCAAAAGATAGAAGAACTCAAGCAGAAGGGTGGCATAGAACTGACTGGATGTATTGAGGGCTTTGGAAAAGTGGACACAATCACTCTTAACATCGAAGAGGCTGTTCGTGGGGCAGAGATAGTGATGGTAACGACTGTTGCCAACGCGCATCGTGACGTAGCGAAGAGTATAGCTCCATACGTGATTGATGGCATGATCATTCTCTTGAATCCAGGACGCACATGTGGCGCTCTGGTGTTCAAGGAGGCACTTCGCGACAATGGAGTGACTTGTCGCTACTATTTGGGTGAGGCTCAAACGTTAGTGTATGCTTGTCGTATTATTGAGAACGGCAAGGTAAACATTATAGGCGTGAAGGATGAAGTGTTTCTTGCAGGGCTGCCTGCATCGGACACACAATCGATCTTAGACAAGATCAATCCGATGTACCCTTGCTTCAAGGGTGTGCCTAATGTGCTATACACTTCGCTTGAGAACATTGGTGCGATGTTCCATCCATGTGTGTGCCTCTTTAATGCAGCTACCATCGAGCGTCAGGATGAGTTTTGGTTCTATCGCGACATGACCGATCAAGTGGGGCAGTTCATTGAGAAGTTCGATCAGGAGCGTCTGGCTGTAGGTAAGGCTTACGGCATCGACCTAATTGACGTGAAGGAATGGATTCGTGTGGCTTACAAGGGAACTCCGGGTGAGACCCTATGCGAACTGATGAAAAACAACCCTGCCTATTACGATATCAAAGCTCCTGGAACAATCTTCACTCGTCAGTTGACCGAGGATATTCCTACAGGTGTGTTGCCTATCATGGAGTTGGGTAAGGCTGCGGGTGTAGACGTGCCTTTATTGGAGTCGATGGTTCACACCATTGAGGCTCTATTGAATATGGATATGCATAGCAAAGGTCGTTCGCTGAAAAACCTAGGTCTTGCTGGCATGTCAAAAGAAAAAATCATTAACTTCATTGCTTATGGAGAATAAGATGCATTCGAGCGATGTGTTTGGTTTCATAAAAACTAAGGTGGATGTGCACACGATGGGTATCTACACCATGGCTAACTTGCTTCGTGACTGCGGATATAAGGTGATTATCGCTAAAGATGAGATCGGTGAGGCAGTTGAGAAACTGAACAAGATAAATAATTATAGTCTCTTCAAGCATTGGATTGTGGAGAATAACATCAACCGCATCGGATTTAGCTATCGTATGGATCCTAAGGATGGTTGTGACTACTTCATGACCATGTATGAGATGTTGCGTTCGGATAACATGCTGGCCGAACAGGGTGGTATGATCAAGGAGGTGTCGTTTGCTGGTCTGCCTGATACGTGTGACCTTGTGACCCGGAAAACCGATGGTAAGATTCTGGTTTTCTCGGGGAATGAGTCTCCTGTGGAGTCGCTTCGTATGTATGGTGTTCCTGAGAATGTGTTGCCAAAATCGCTGGTGAACGATAACCCATATGACAAGATGCGTTGGGACTTCGCAAAGAAGTTGATCGAAAGTGAAAGATGGAAGTTGGAGCCTGCTCAAGATCACTACGGATATAAGGAGTGTGGTAAGGAGAATGACTCTTATGTAGCTCGTTTGAACTACTGTCGCAAGAAGCACTCGCTGCCTATTATCCGTACCCATTCTGGTCCATACAACGAGAATCGACTGGAAGCACTGAAAGAGTATAACTCTTGGTGCAAGGATCTGGCAGAATCGAAGTTGTTGGACGTGCTCTCGATCGGTAGTTCCCAGTTAACTCAGTCGAACTTTGGCGAGAACTGGGAAGGAAAGTCGAATGGCGGTGGAGTGCCTGTGAACTCGGAGATGGAATATCAGATTATCAAGAACAATGCTTGCCCAATGCTGGTGCGTACATACTCGGGTACTAAAAATGTTCCAGGGTTGGCTCGCATTCATGAGCGTGCATTGAATATTTGCTGGCATGCATTGAGCTTTTGGTGGTTTGATGAACTGGATGGCCGTGGTAACAACACTTTGATAGAGAATTTACGTGAACATTTTGAAGCTGTGCGCTATATAGTGACTACAGGCAAGCCTGTGGAACCTAATGTCCCTCACCATTTCGCTTTCCGTGGTGCTGATGACATTACCTATATCGTGTCTGGATTCCTTGCTGCCAAAGCTATCAAGAAGATGGGTGCAAGCCATATGATTTTGCAAAATATGCTTAATACTCCAAAATACACATGGGGTGTACAAGATTTGGCTAAGGGGCGTGCGATGATCAAACTGGTGCGTGAGATTGAGGATGATCACTTCAAGGTGAGCCTTCAGACTCGTGGCGGTTTAGACTATTTTGCTCCAGATCTGGAGACGGCAAAGATTCAATTAGCTGCCGTTACCTGTATGATGGATGACCTTGAACCGGGAAACGACAATTCTCCAGAGATTATCCATGTAGTTAACTATTCAGAGGCTGTTCGTTTGGCTACTCCTCCTATTATAAAGGAGAGTATCAAGATTACGCTGAATGCTCTTCATTCCTACCGTTTCGCACGTAAGATGGGTTTGGTGCCTGACATGAAGCATGATCCGGATGTGCAATACCGCTGTGATGCTTTACTGCATGATGCGCGTGAGGCAATCCGATTGCTGGAGACAAACATTCCTAATCTTTACACGCCAGAAGGCTTCGAACGTGTGTTCAAGGAGGGGTTCCTTGCTGTGCCTTACTTGATGGATCAGGAGGGCAAGTGGCCTAAGGCTCGTATGTGGAAGACCGCGATCAAGAATGGAGGAATCAGCGTAGTGGACGATGATGGTAACATCATCTCTACGGAAGATCGCTACCATTACATTATTGACCACATGGAGCGATAAGCCATGAGCATCTACACATAAATTGGTGACTAGGGGATAACCTACTTTGCATACAGTACTCGTGTAAGCTAGAATAATCTGATTCGCCATTGAAGAGTTGATATCGTTCGTAGGTTTGAAGAATTCGCTTGTCCTTATGGAAAAATAACTTGTAGTTTAGCAAAAGTTATTCGTCATCGATGGATGTTTTGCTAATGAGAAAGTTATCTCTCCGTCCGTTACGGATATGGATATTGCGCGCAAGGAGGCAGAAATGGACGTAAGGGATGTTGCATCGTTGCTTTATCCTCCTCGAAGCACGAAAGAGTCGAGTTTATGCTATGTGTAGATTTATTTGCCAAAGAGTAGAGAGTTTGATGGAGGCATTCCGTCGCACATCAGTTATAGAGTTAGACCATATTGGGATAATGTAAACTTTTGAAAGAAAATGTTAGAAATCTGTGATTTTGAAGAGAGAATGGATAATTAGCATTGCCGATACACGTGTATTGGACTGTTAGATGCTGATATAGACATATTGCTTGACACTTTATAAGGGATCTGAATATACGCATGAGTACAAGGATTTTAACATTGTGTTATATTCTGCCGAATAGGAATATGTTGCAGAATGGATTTGGGTGCTAATCCCGATATTACCGATGCTATGATATTGTAAGTTTATCTATAGTAAGATGGCATTTACTATCATAACAAGATATCGAGGAGGAATGTACTTTTAGGAAAATTATGAATAAGAAGCCATACGGATAGATATCTTTATTTTCATATCAATGAAGACTATTACAAGTACTATTAGCCTAGTGAATTAAGTATATAAAGACAATTTCGTTCAATGTCGAATGTTGGAAGATCGTATTGTAGAAAAATCGTATATAAGTTATAACTTGTCGCTTGATTATCGTATGGATGAAACAAAGCGATCAAATGTTGATAGAATGATGTGGTCTTATCCAGAGTCTGCTTATTCATCGGATGTGCTAGATGAGTTTATTTAAAAAAGTATCCTACTACTTACTTATCTGTACGAGATTGATGCTATGTAATGTTGATAAGGATGATATAGAGCGTGAACTTTCATATTATGTTAAAAAGACATTCTCTATTTGTATCTTACATTCGACCTCGAATTGATAATATTGACGCTATATTGACTCCAAGAAAGCTTGAAAGGCGTATCTGCTCAAAAATATGTCTCTTTATGCCACGAACTCTCACGATATAGAAATGTTCCAAAACTAAGGTTCATTCCATTATTATGATTTAGACAAAAAACAGGAATTCGTAGATACGGAACCGCTTCTTTTGAATGGAGTTCCTATTTTTGATTATAAATTATTATAATAAAATTGATGGAAAACAAACGATATGCACCGGTAATTATACCGACTTTAAATAGATATGAGCACTTTAAGCGTTGCTTGGAATCGCTGGAAAAGTGTACAGGAGCGGAGCATACAGATGTATATGTCGCACTTGATTATCCTCCATCAGAGAAGTATGTTGACGGATGGAAAAAAATAGATGCCTATCTTGCAGAGAAAGAAAAGATCAATAGCTTTGCTAACCTCTATGTGGTAAGACGTGAGCGGAACTATGGAGTGGGACATGAAAATAGTAATGGGTCTGCACTAATAAAGGAAATTAAGAAACAGTATGAGTACTATATCTTCACGGAAGATGATAACGAATTTTCTTCATGTTTCCTTGAATATATGAATGCCTGCTTCCAACGGTTTATGAATGACGATCGCATCGTGAAGATATGTGGCTATAACTTCCCTATGAAATTTCCATCGATGTATAAGAATAACTTCTATATATCAAAGCGTTTTTGTGCATGGGGTAATGGATCATGGACAAAAAAGAATAAAAGCATCGAAGATAATTATTACAACCTTGATGCCCTTAGAGGTATTATTCTCGATGCGACCAAATATAATAGATTGAAGGAGGTGTTTCCTCGAGGAATTGGCCTGATTCATTCTATGTTGAAGTTAGGAAAGCTACATGGTGATGCTATTTATGAAGTGTACGCAAACCTGGAGGATAAGTATTTTGTGTTGCCTACAATGTCAAAAGTTCGGAATTATGGTAATGATGGAACAGGGGAGCATAGTTTAAGAATGGATAAAGAAAAAAATAATCTATATTCAAAGCAAGAAATTGATACATCGTTATATTTTGACTTTACTGATGATGTTTTTAGTTACGAACCTATTTGTCTGGAAAACAATAGTTGTGTAGAAAAATTGTCACTACGCAGTGTATATAAGAGCCTTGTTGTAATGTTTGATATGTGGCTTCTTCGTCATTTTGGCTTTATGCCTAAATCAAAATATATTTGATAAATGAGCAGTAATAATATTACAAAAGGAGCGATAATATCATATGTCTCTATTCTTCTGAACATTCTTATCTCGTTTGTCTATACCCCATGGATGATTCGTCAGATAGGTGTTTCAGATTATGGCCTTTACAGTCTTATCACTTCATTTGTTTCATACTTTCTTCTTGATTTTGGTCTTGATTCTGCTATTACCCGGTTTATTGCTAAATATCGTGCAGAGGGAGATAAGAAGAAGGTTGAGAACATGCTAGGACTAACTACCAAGGTCTATTTGCTGATTGATACTATCATATTTTTTGTACTTATTGCTCTATTTTTCTTTATCTCTGGAATCTTTAAGGGTCTGACTCTTGAAGAAATAGAGAAAATGAAGGTGCTATATTGTATTGCCGGAGGTTTTAGTGTGCTTAATTTTGTATTAAAACCGATGAGCGGTGCAATGATGGCATTCGAGTTGTTTGTAGAGAATAAATTCCTTGATATGGTCACTCGCGTTGGTACTGTCCTTCTGATAGTAGTGGCGCTAATGGCCAGTGCCAATGTATATTGGCTTGTCCTTATCAACGGAGCTACTGCCTTTTGCGTATCGCTAACAAAATACTTTGTGCTTGTCAAGAAGACAGGGTTAAAAATAAACTGGCTGTTTTGGAATCATACGGAAGTCAAACTCCTATTTTCTTTCTCCCTTTGGGTCTTTCTAATCAGCCTTGCCCAAAGATTTAGACTCTCATTGGTGAACACTGTTCTTGGTATTTTTGCCAACTCTACTGAAATCGCGCTTTTTGCTATGGGTATGGTGATAGAGGGGCTTATTTGGAATTTCTCATCGGCTCTCAACGGTCTCTTCTTGCCTAAGGTGTCTCGTATGAATCAAACTGATGATAAAGAGGCTATTATGAAACTGATGATAAAGGTTGGGCGTATTCAGTTATTTATTATCGGTTTTTTATTCTCTGGATTTGTTGTATTTGGCCGTCAGTTCATTAGCCTTTGGGTCGGTCCAGAGTTTAGTCAAGTCTATTTAGTAGTTATTTTCTTGACATTTACAAACATAGTTTCTATGACTCAACACATCGCAAGTGATGTCGTATATGCTGAAGGGAAAGTAAATTATACAGGGAAGGTCATTTTCTTAACTTCTCTCATCGGACTGGTAGGATCATGTTTTTTAGCTAGATATTGGGGCGCAATAGGATGTGCTGCTTGTTCAGGCCTTGCGTTATTAATATATGTCGTATGGGTTAACATCTTCTATAAACGTGATTTAAATATAGATATACGTAGATTTTTTAAGGAATGCCATTGGAAGATTCTTCCCATCATGTCCATATTTGCTATTATTGCTTTTGTTGTAGTAAATAATATAGCAATTAATATGTGGATTTCTTTATTACTAACAGCGGGAATCTATTGTATACTATTCTTTGCCCTAGCCTATGCACTAATGAATAATGAGGAAAAAAATATGGTTAAACAATTCATTATAAGATAGATATGTCGGTATTCTTCGTATTAGTGGTTTTTGCTATTATTTTGTATTGTATAATGCAAAATAATGATACAGAACATAACAGGAGAAAATACGTTACTATCATTACTTTTATTTTGATAGTAGTCGCAGGTTTGAGACACGTGGCAGTAGGAAATGATACGCTGGCATATTGGGATAAGTTTGAGGCTATTCGATATAACAGTTGGGGCGAATTATTCAATAGTTTCTGGGTCGGTCTGTTTAATCCTACACAGAGCGATTTAGGTAAAGATCCAGGAATGTGGATTTTGAATAAAGCGCTTAGTTATGTTATTTATAACCAACAAATTTATCTTTTATTGATGGCATCAATAATGCTAGTTCCTTTAGGAATTTTTTTCTATAGAAATAGCACCACATTGAAGCAACTATTATTCGCTTATTCTTTTTATATTACACTATATTTCTCTTATTTGCCATGTAGCGCAATTCGGCAAAGCATTGCGATTGGGTTGTTAATTATGGGATATATAGGGCTTACAGAAAATAAAGTTAAGAAATTTATTTTTTATCTGGCTTTAGCTGTTCTTTTCCACAAAAGTAGTGTAATAGGAGTTCTGTTTCTAATTATTTTCTTGTTGAGAAAACCATTTTGGGCATATCGATGGACTTTGGTCGCATTTTTTTGCGTATTGATGTTTTATAACTACCTTGGTATCCTTTTGGCTGATTCGAATGAGATATATGCAATGTACAGTGGATCATATTACGAAACTGGTGCGAGTAAGCCATTTGTCGTGATAGTTCTGTATGTAGGTTTTTATCTAATTGGATTGTTCTCAATCAAGAGATATAAAAACGATGGCCTTGATCAAACAACAGAGTTTGCAATGATTGGTACATCATTAACTACGACTTTTATTCCTCTTATTCGGTTAGACCCTTCTTTGGTTCGTATCACAGGATATTTTGTTATGTGGTCTTGTTTATTTGTGCCACAATCGATTATGAAGTATTCATCAAGTTTGAGGAAATTAATTTTTATAATGTGTATTCTTCTGTTCTTATATAGAAGTTTTAGCGCTTCAGAGCATTATGCATTCTTCTGGCAGGATATGATTTTACACGAGCGTTATAGATGAGAATATGAAAGTACTACAAATTAATGTTACCTGTGGCAAGGGAAGCACAGGAGTAATTGCTGTTGAGATAGCAGAGTTGCTGAGATCTCAAGGCCATGATAGTGTTGTTGCATACGGATCAATCGCTTCTGATTACCCTTACAAGTATAGGATAGGTTCCGATAATGAGAATCGAACTCATGCATTAATTAATACTCGACTTTTGGGTGAAGAAGGTACAGGTTCGAAATCTGCGACGAGGAAGTTCATACAGTTCATCGAGGATTATAAACCCGATATTATTCAGATTCATAACCTCCATAGCAACTACCTCAACTATGAGATGTTCTTCTCGTATGTTAAGGAGAAGCAAATTCCTATTGTGTGGTCTTTCTTTGATTGTTGGCCTTTTACAGGAAAGTGTACTCACTTTACGGAGGTCGGTTGCCGGAAGTGGGAGACCGAGTGTGGCAATTGTCCTCAACTTTATACTTCCGGACCTATCACCTGGTTCTTTGACAAGACACGCAAGATGTATCGCCAAAAAAAGCAGATGTTTAGTGGCCTAAACATGAATATTATTGTCTGTTCAAAGTGGCTGGAGAGCGAGGTAAAGAAGTCCTTCCTTAAAGGATATCCTATCCATATGATCTACAACTGGATTGATACGGAGAAGTTTAAAGAGATGCACGACGATAGCATTTATGATCGATATGGTTTGGATTCATCTAAAAAACTTATTGTAAGTGTTAGTGCTTTTTGGGATGATAAGAGTACACGGTTTCCGGATGCTATTAGGTTAGCAACAATCCTTCCTAATGACTATCAGTTAGTAATTATTGGTAAAAAAGTAACGGAGAAACCATTGGTTGGGAATATGGTTCATATCAAGTTCGTCAATGGAGTAGACGAACTGTCAAAACTATATTCTGCAGCAATCGCATTTGTTGGGTTCTCTGTAGAGGATACATTTGGAAAAGTTTTTGCTGAATCAATGCTTTGTGGTACTCCTGCCATAGTTTTCAATGCAACTGCTTGTCCTGAAGTAGTTGGCGATACCGGTTATATAGTAAATCCCCATGATGTAAAAGCAATGGTTGAAAAGATCCTGGAGATAGATAAAAATGGACGAGAATATTATAGCCAAAGATGTAAGGATCTTGTTACCACACAATATGGTTACGAGCAGAATGTTGGCAAATATATAGATATTTACAAAAGTTTAATTTGATGAATTCAATCTTCTTATATATACTTTGTGACTATTGTAGCAAGACCGGCGAAGGAGACGTAGACACAAAAGGTATATGATTTAAAAATAGTTGGAAATGAACATACTAGTTGTAACTAAAGCTGCTTGGGATGATCGTCTTGCAAGTGGTAATACTCTTTCCAATTTCTTTGAAGATTGGGAGAACGTAGATTTTTCATGTCTCTATTCAAGAGCTGCAAAGCCTAATAACAAAGTATGTAAGGAATATTATGCTATTTCTCCTGTCTCAATAATTAAGAATCTTCTAAGATCCTCAAGGATAGGCACGCGTTTCAAATATGTCTATGATGATACCAAACTGGAAATTGATGATCCTGAGGCAAAAATGATAGGAGCTGCAAAGAAAAACAAATCTATCTTCGAGTTTGTATGTTATTTGGCATACTCAACGAATCTTTGGATTAATAAGTCTTTCAAAAAATTTGTAGAAGATTGCAAGCCCGATATTGTATTTTGTTTTGGCCAAAGTGATCCTTTAACATACAAGGCGGTAAAGTATATGAAACGGCATACTAACGCAAAGATAATTTCCTATTACGTAGATAATCTTTATAGTGATGCTGTTTCGAGTCTTGACTTTATTCAGAAATTGAAAAATCACTATTTGAAGGAAATTGCAAAGATGTCAGATCGATGTTATGCAATTTCTCAAAGGATGTGTGATGAGTATAAGAAGTTATATGGAAAAGAGTTTCATTTGTTGCATAAGGGGTGTGACATATGTAAACCTAAAGAGAAAGTGAATACTCCTATTAGATTCGTTTATGCTGGGAACCTCTTTTACCATAGAGATAAGATACTTGGAGCTTTGGCCCAATCTATTGCAAAGGTAAATGAAGGTTCTGTAAAAGCTCGTCTGGATATTTATTCAGGATCACCCGTTGGCAAAGATGTGCTCTCCATGTTGAACATAGAAAGGGTTTCAACGCTTCATAAAGCTCGTCCTTTCGAAGAAATAAAACAAATAATGAAAGATGCAGATGTTGTATTGCATGTTGAGTCTTTCGATGAAGAACAGATGAAACTTGTGAGACTTTCTTTCTCAACTAAGATTACCGACTGTATGCAATCAGGAGCGATGATGTTGGCTATTGGACCAGATTCTGTTGCCTCTATAGATTATGTATCTCACGTTCCTGGTTGTGTGGTAGTCAATGATCTTGAGAAACTTGATGAAACAGTACAAAGCCTTGTTGCAAATAGGACATTGATTATCGATAATGCCGCTAAAACAAACAAGTTCGCAATGGAGCATGTCGAATTGAGTCAACTGAGGAATAAAATACATATGGAATTTGAAAATTTAATAAAGTAATACGATGACTTTAGGTAGAAAATTATATTCAAGATATAGTAAAGTACTCCAATGTTGTGCCAAGGTTGTTGGTTTGTTTCCGAGAGATTTTCGAATTTTTTTGTTACATCTATTTAGAAACACCGGCGGAAAAATCGGCATTGCTATCCGCTATATACTAGTGAAGACGTTAGCTAAGAAATGTGGCCAAAATGTTTCTATCAAACAATATGTTATCCTTGAAAACCTTGAAAACATATCATTTGGCAATAATGTTTCAGTGCATCCTTTCTGTTATCTTGAAGGGTATGGGGGAATAGAAATAGGCAATGACGTGTCTTTGGCTCACAATACATCAATTTTGTCTGTGAATCATACATGGGAAGATATTGGAACTCCGATTAAGTACAATCCAATAGTTGGAAATTTTGTAAAAATTGACAATGATGTATGGGTTGGTTGCGGTTGTAGATTAATGGCGGGTATAACAATTAAGTCTCGTTCTGTCGTTGCGGCAGGTGCTGTTGTTACTAAAGATGTTGAGCCGCATACTGTTGTTGGTGGAGTACCTGCAAAAGTAATAAAATTCATATAGAAATGAATAAAAGAAAAATTAGAGACTTATTAAAATGCGTTAGAGCCATCTTTTTCTGCTGGTTGTATATTCCTCATCTCGCAATTTACCTATGCATGGATGGAATTCGTATGTCTATCAATGCAGATCTAAACAGGCGAAAAGGGAAAACGGATTTGCAAATGGGGCATGGAATGATGCTTCTCTACTACCTTCATAATGATCGTTATTTCCGTAGCTTATTCTATCATCGCATTGGCCCAGTGTTAGAGATACTGATTGGTTGGTATCGTCCTGGGGATAGATATTTTGTTATTTCGAGAACTACTAAGATTGGTGAGGGGGCATACTTTGCGCATCCATTTGCGAGCGAGATAAACGCAAAGAGCATTGGAAAGAATTTCTCGTGCCGACATCTGACGACCCTTGGCAATAAGGTGGATGGAGACAATGACAACCGACCTATGATAGGCGATAATGTGACACTTGGGGTGAATGTTACTGTCATCGGTGATGTACGCATTGGAAACAATGTAGTGATTGGAGCCGGGAGTGTAGTAGTTAAGGATATTCCAGACAACTCTGTAGCAGTGGGTAATCCTTGCCGAGTAATAAAAGCTATTGAATAATACAATATAATGGAGAAGAAAAGAATACTATTTTTAGCCAACCATTTCATTACTCTTTATTCATTTCGCAAAGAGATGATCCATGAGATGGTTAAGCAAGGTCACGAATTGTATCTATCACTCCCCAAAAGCGAGGAGAACAAGTACTTTGAGGATTTGGGGTGTCATATTGTTGAGACAGAAATTGATCGTCGCGGCGTGAATCCGGTAAAGGATCTGAAGTTGATACGTTTCTACAAAAAAATGATTCCCCAGGTAAATCCTGATATCATCTTCAGCTACACCATCAAACCGAACATCTATGGTACTATGGCGAGCAATGGCAAGTATCGTCAAGTGTGTAACATCACGGGCACGGGAGCAACGTTCTTAAAACGTTCGCTGGTGAGCATCATTTGTGAGATACTCTATAAGTTAAGTGTCAAGAAATGTTATAAGGTGTTTTTCCAAAATACGGGGGACAGAGATTTTTTCATTAAACGGGGGCTTGTAAAGGATAATTATGCTATGCTCCCTGGTTCTGGTTGCAACTTGCAGCAGCATGCATTCAAACCTCTTCCTGATGATGAGGAGATCCGGTTTCTTTTCATCGGTCGTGTTATGAAACTGAAGGGCATCGACCAGTATCTGCAGGCGGCTGAAATAATACGGAAGAAGTACAAGAACACGAAATTCTTAATTGCCGGATGGAACGAACAGCCCGAATATATGAAACTTGTAGAGGATGCTCAAAAAGCCAGATGGGTTGAATACATCGGATTCCGCAAGGACATTGACCTGTGGATAGAGAAATGTCATTGCACTATCCTTCCTTCGCATGGTGGCGAAGGGGTGCCAAACGTATTGCTTGAGTCGGCTGCCACCGGACGAATCTGTATAGGTTCAAGAATCAACGGAACTATGGATGTGATTGAGGATGGTAAGACCGGCTATCTGTTTAACACTGGTGATGGCGAGGATTTAGCTCATCAGATAGAGAAGTTCATCTTGCTCTCAGCAGACGAAAAAGCTGCAATGGGTAGGGCTGGACGAGAAAAGGTAGAGCGAGAGTTTGATCGTCAAATAGTAATTAAAGCATATATGAACGAAGTCGAAAAATGTTGATTGGAATGTGCAGAGGTGAATTATGATTACACCTGAATATGTGAATGCTAACTACTGATGTGATATTAGGAGTATAATATAAAGATTATGTATGCAAGTTTGATCTACGGAATCATCTTTGTTATTCTTCTCTTCTTGGAGTTATTGTACTTCAAGATTGCCGATAAATTCAATATCATCGACAAACCGAATGAAAGAAGCAGTCATTCATCGATCGTACTGCGTGGCGGTGGTATCATTTTCCTGTTGGGGGCCTGGATCTGGAGTGCATTCTTCGGGTTTCAGTATCCGTTGTTTCTTGTGGCCGTGACGCTGGCTGCCGGGATTAGTTTTGTTGATGATATCCACTCTCTTCCGGATTCTGTCAGACTGGTAGTCCAATTTGCAGCAATGGGACTTCTAATATGGCAACTTTTCATTATGGCAGGAGAGGGTTCTTTTATCATGGCATCCGAACCATGGATGAAGATTGGCTTCATTGGTGCCGCTCTTGTGGTATGCGTAGGAGCGACTAATATCTATAACTTTATGGATGGTATTAATGGTATTACGGCCGGTTATTCGGCCGCAGTTCTTTTGCCGCTTATGATTGTCAATCGGATGTATAATTTTATAGATACCTCTTTCCTGTTAGTCGCATTGTTGTCCATAATAGTGTTTTCATTTTTCAATTTCAGGTCAAGAGGCAAGGCAAAATGTTTTGCCGGAGATGTGGGTAGTGTCGGGATCGCGTTTATACTTTTGTTTGCTATAGGTGCACTGATTGCTAAGACGGGAGATATTACATGGCTCGTGTTTTTGCTTGTATATGGCGTAGATGGCTGTCTGACTATATGTCACAGGATCCTTTTACATGAAAATCTTGGACAGGCTCACCGTAAACATGTCTATCAGCTTATGGCCAATGAGCTGAAAATAAGCCATCCTGTAGTATCTTTGGTATACGCCCTGATTCAATTAATAGTATCTGCTGGATTTATATATCTGGTACCTGACAATGCAGGTGCTCATTGGATATATTTATTATGCGTTTTCGCCTTGTTAAGCCTTATATATATATTATTCAAGAAGAAATATTATCATCTTCATGAAGAGTATTTAAGAAATACCTCAAAATAACGATATTGGTATTATGTTGATTGACGATAACCTTTTGGATGAGGTGGCTGCGAAGGCGAAAGCGTCGGAGCGGTTACGGATGAACTACAATCTGCATGAAACATTGGATGCCAGGGCGCAGCGATTGTTGAATGCCTTGGAGCCGGGTACGGTATTGCCGATTCACCGGCATCCGCATACGGCGGAGACCTACATGCTGCTGCGGGGGCGCATCGATGTGATGTTCTATGATGATACCCGTCGGGAGATTCAACGCTTCGAGCTTGATCCCCGGCATGGCAACTACGGAGTTCAGATACCGAAGGGGCAGTGGCATACGTTGGAGGTACACGAAAGTTCCGTGATCTTCGAGGTCAAGGACGGTCCCTATACGCCGCTGGCGCCGGAAGACATGCTGTGATGGTATCGTCGAGATAGTATAGATAGCAATCAAGAAAGTGTAGGCCGACGATTTGATTCGTCGGCCTTTTTGTTGCTGAATTGTCCCTCCGATTGAAAGATAAAAAGACAAATAAATCCAATAATGCCGTGGCACGTTGCGGTAGTGTTTCAAAAAGTGTGTCTGTGCAGGCGCCTTCAGATTCTTCAG
>ERZ779821.146-NODE-146-length-29760-cov-4.97802_pt1 | contig 29760 bp, 27 predicted proteins | sample MGYA00511884_ERZ779821 | MGnify/ENA primary metagenome ERZ779821 (study PRJEB29588, sample SAMEA2152664) | human gut metagenome | biome: human gut; feature: human-associated habitat; material: faeces | place: Denmark | collected 2008/2010 ... | reverse complement strand
CCCAATTTTAATTTGTTGTCTTTTTTTGTCATAAAGTTTAAGTTCAATTCTTTTTGTACCATTTAGTATATAATTATAATATTTATCTTGTAATTTCATTTCATGTTCCATAATATATTTCCTTTCTTTCTAATTATATCATGTATCAAAAAAAATATAAAAATCATTTCTAAAGATTTAATATTAGACAATTTATTTAGACAATAAATGTTAAAATTTTATATTATAAAAATAATCTTCATGAGGCGAAATATGAAAAATAAAATAAATATTATGTTTATAGTTTTTGTATTGTTTATTACAGGATGCAATAACAAAAAGTTAGACCAAGAAAAGATTATATTAGATAACTTATCATTAGAAGAAAAAATAGCTCAAATGCTTATAATATATCATCCAAGTAATGAATATGATGAAAAAATAAAAAGTATTATAAAAGAATTAAAACCAGGTGGATTTATACTAATGAATAATAATATTTCTACCTATGATAAAACATTAAATTTAGTTACAAGTATGCAAAATGACTCGGAAATACCTATGATAATAGCTATTGATCAAGAAGGAGGTTCTGTTCAAAGATTAAAAAGTATTAGTGATGTTGAAGTTACTGATATACCTTATATGTATTATTTAGGACAAACTAATAACAAGGATTTAGCATATTCAGTAGGTAAAATTATGGCAAGACAATTAAGGACTATTGGCGTTAATCTTACTTTTGCACCAGTAATGGACGTATACACCAATGTTAATAATACAGTAATAGGAAAAAGAAGCTTTGGAAGTGATGTAGAAACAGTATATAATATGGCAACATCTTTAAAAAAAGGTATAGAAGATAATGGAATAAATACATGTATTAAACATTTTCCTGGACATGGTGCTACCGAAACTGATTCACACATATCACTTCCTATTGTAAATAAAACTATTAAAGAATTAGAAACTAGTGATTTAATTCCTTTTACAAAATCTATTAAAAATACTAATATGATTATGATAGGACATATTGCCCTTCCTAATATAACCGGTGATAATACTCCTTCATCTATCTCAAAAGAAATAATTACTAGCTTGTTAAAAGAAAAATACAACTATCAAGGATTAGTAGTAACAGATGCCCTTAATATGAAAGCACTAACTAATAATTATACATATAAACAAATATATATTATGGCAATAAATGCAGGTGTAGACTTATTACTTATGCCAAATGATCCACAAAAAGCAATTGATTACATAAAAGAAGCAATTATTAATAAAGAAATAGATGAAAATACTATTAATGAGTCAGTTTATAAAATATTAAAATATAAAAATAATAATATAAAAAACAATTATTTAGATAAATCATATTTAAATAAAAAAGAATATGAAAACATATTAAGACAAATTAAAGTTAATGAATAAAAAAACAATTAATATCCAATCTAATCGTAGAAAAATACTAAAAATAATAATAGTTTATTTACCGATTTTTTATATACAAAGTAATTTCTACTATGACTTTTTACATATAGACATTTCTAAGATTTAATGTTATAATTAACTAGAGGAGGAGTGAAATGAAAAAAATATTAGAAAACAAAAAATTATTGTTTGGAATATTAGGGACTTTAGCAGTCATTGCCATCATTATTGTTGCTATTCTTTTAACTCTAGGTAATAAAAAGTATACAATATCTTTTGATACTGATGGAGGAAATAGTCTTGAAAGTATAACTGCTAAAGAAAAAGAAACAATAACATTACCAATAGCGGTAAAAGAAGGATATATTTTCAATGGTTGGATTGATGAGACAGGAAAAATAATACCAAGCATATATGTTGTAACTAAAGATGTTACATTAAAAGCAACTTGGATTAGTGAAACAGCTGATACCATTACAATTAAATTTGATACAAATGGAGGAAGTAAAATCGAAGACATAATTATTGTCAAAGGAGAAACTTTAAAACTACCACAAAATCCAACAAAAGCAGGATATAAGTTTGTAACTTGGGAAACTGAAAATGGAACACCAATTTATAATGAAGCATTATTAAGCGAAAGTGTGACTTTATATGCAGTATGGGAAAAAGAACCATCAAGTAGTAGTTCAAGTAAAGAAAGTAAACCTTCTTCAAGTACAACAATAGTTGAACCAACAGGAGTTGAATTAAATACAACAAACAAGACTATGGTAGTTAATACTACTGATAAACTAGTAGCAACAGTTAAACCGGATAATGCTAAAGATAAAACAGTAACATGGAGTAGTAATAAACCTAATGTTATTACTGTCGATAAAAATGGTAACATAAAAGCTGTAGGTTTAGGAGAAGCAACTATAACGGCTAAAACATCAAATGGTAAGACTGCTACCGCAAAAGTGACTTCTGATGTAAGAAGTATAACACTTTCAGTAGTAAACAAAACAATTTCTAAATATGGTACAATTACTAGTACAACAATCACTGCTAATATTGATTCTAATGGTTATAGTGTTCCAAATAGTTTAATTACTTGGTCTGCACCAGATGCAACTGGTTATACTGCACCAGCGTATATTAGTACAAATGGAAAAACAGCCACTCTAACAGCACGTGATTGGTGGGGCAGTACTTCTAGCATACCTGTTACAGTAAAAGTTAATAATAAAGAAGCAAAAACAACAATTTATGTTGAACCAAAAATAAACATTAGCAATCGTTCAAATGGCATAACTTGTAATGAAAGAGATGAAAGACTATATTGTACCTTTAAAGGTGAAAAAAGTTTACACCTACAATCAAATATAGACGTAACATGGGAGTACTACCAAAATAGTCCTATCATAGCAGGCATCGAAGGTAAAGATAATACAAATTTAAAATTATCAGTTCAATATGTTAGTCACAATGGGTTAAATATTAAAGCTAAATCAAAAACTGGACAAGTAAAAGAAATTGTTTTAACGCCAACATTGTAGATAAAAAGAGGACATATCCTCTTTTCTTGTTAAATAGGAAAGTGCTCCTTTTAAGGACAAAAGAAAAAGTCGTGTCAGATATTTTTCTGACACGACTAAATAAAGAATAGGGGAAATCCTTTTTAACATATTATTTTTCTCTATATTCATATGTTCTTCCATGAACACTTTTGTAGTAAATTGGAACCATTTTTCCAGGACATTTTTCACAATTGAATTTTGGTGGTTCACTAAGATCAACACCAATACAATCTGCTTCGTCTAACATTTCTACGACTTCTGTAGGGATGTTTTCTTTAGTTTTACATTTAGGGCATATATATTCAATAAATTTGCCATTCTTTTTCATCATTTCCTCCTTCAGGTACAGAAATATTGAAATTGCATGACAGTTTTACATTTACTACAAATTAATGGTGAATCTTTGAATGTTTTCATACTTAGTAAGAACCATTTATTTAACTTTCTTGCAAATTCAATCTTCATTGGGTGTACCAACATAATCATTTTATCATGAAATTTGCTTTTCTTACTATAAAATCCATAATATCTTATTGTTTTAAATTGATATTCTGGGATATGTATGATAATTCTTTTGATAAATTCAAATATATGTATTGTTTCAACTACGAATAAATCATCTTCATGTCTTTGATACCAGAATGTTATATATTCTCCATCTATATTTAATATTTTTGATGTAGCAAAGGCTGGTCTACCACAATATCTTAAAACATATTCAACATTTTGTCTGGTACCAAGATTTTCATTCTTCTTTGCTCTAACATAGAATCCATTTTTAGATGTTTTATAAACTTTATTTTTAATTTTTCTAAATTCATCCTTACCAATTTCTATCTCTAATAAATCTAAAAGGACTTTTTGAAAGCGCTTTCTTAACATATCAAACGGAATAAAATCTATTTTCTTACAATTATTGTCACTAACGCCTAATTCTGCCATTAAAGCATGAATATGCGGATTCCATTTATCATCTCTTCCAAAAGTATGTAAAGCCAAAATAAATCCTGGTTTAAAACCATGTTTACAACTTTTCTTTAAACCAAGAAGAAAGTGTGATATTAACAGCTTCAAATAATAAGTTAAGTCTATTTATATCGATGCGAAAAAGATTCCATAAAGCGTCATGAATTGTAAAAACAAGATGTCTATGATTACAATTGTAAAGTTTAGATGTAATAGAAATAACACGTTCTTTAGAATATTTATTACCACAAGAAGTACAAAATTTAGATTTGCAGGAATGATATTGAATATGAATATTATGACAATTAGGGCATTCATATAAAGAATAACCAAGTTGTTTATTTCTACATTTCATCATTTTTGATACCTCATAATAGACAATATCTCTAATGTTAAGATTATTCTTGTCGGCATAAATACAAAAATCATTCCAATGTTCAATAAAAATATCTCTAATAGAAAAAGATTTAGTTTTAGGATAATCTTTAAACAGTAAATATTTACTAGTATAAGTTTTAATTATATTTTCTCTCATAATAACATTATACTTCAAAATAAAACCAACTCCAAAGGAGTTGGCGATTTTAAAATTAATTTATTTATTTTAAAATCTTTTCTTGTTAAAATCGAAAAAAATATGTCGGTTATTTGCATATAAGTGATATAATAATTATAATTGTTTTTGCTATTAACGAAAGAGGAGATTATATGTTGCAAGTGAACAGAACAAATAATTTAAAAATACCAAAGGATATTACAAATATATATCCAGAAATTAATACTATTGATGATAAAGTTAATGTTAAACAAGCAATTGCTACTGCTAATAATGAAAAGTTTGATAAACAAAAAGTTAGAAAAAATACTGAAAGTGATCTAGAACTTGAAATAATAGAAAAAATTCCTTTTAATTCTAATGATCTTATTGTAATAACTGTTGTAAAAAAATTAGGTGCATATATAATTGCCGTAACAGAAAAATCCTCAGCAAAATATAGAGGTGTATTTGTAAATCGTATGCAAAATTTAGCTCTGGAAGTTCTAGAACTGTTACTCCAAGCAAATTTTATAAGAATAGATAGTAAAAATAATAAAAGAAAAAGGGAAGAATATCAAAAGGATGCAATAGTAAAATTAAAAATGTTAGGATACATATCAATGGTTGCTGAAAATTCAAATTGTATATTGAAAAAACAATTTAAACAAATTTCAATACAAATTGGAGAAGCAATTAATTTAATTGCATCATGGAAAAAAAGTGATGATTCAAGATGGAATAATAGAAATAATTAATGGATTTTAAACCGAAAGGTTTTTAATTAAGTGAATAATTTATTTATGAGGCATTTTTCTTGTTGCGCCTTTGGCGCTGGGCTGTTTGTGTCCGCGCGGTCAATAAGAATGGTAATAGGAACAACAAATATAGATACAAACGCAATGGTGCTGTTCGCCCAGATTTGCTTTTGAAGAGATTTTTAAATCTAAAAAACAGGTCAGAGAAATATATTTTAAGAAAAATATATCAGAACTTTAAAGCAAAGGAATTATTTACTTTTCTAACCGCTATAATAGTGCGGTGGATAAATATATAGCACTCACACGAGCAACGACTAATGTTTTTGCAAGTTATAAGGGGTGCTTTTAATATTTTTGGAGGTAATAATGAAATTAGAAGAAATATTTACATTTGAAAATATATATCAAGCTCATAAAATGTGCAGACGTTCAAAGCAACATAAAGGAGAGGTAATAAGATTTGAAATAAATATATCAAAAAATATTTATAAACTTCAAAAAGAAATATTTACAAAAAAATATAAGATAGGTAAATACAAAGAATTTATGATTTTTGAACCTAAAGAAAGATTAATTCAAGCATTACCTTATAGAGATAGAATTGTATTAAGATGTTTTTGTGATAATGTGTTGATACCTAAAATAGAAAAAAAGTTAATAAATGATAATGTTGCTTGTAGAAAAGGTAAAGGTACATTGTATGGAATGGAAAGGTTAAAAAAGTTTCTTCAAAAGGAGTATTTTAAACAAAAGAATAACAATGTTTATTATTTGAAATGTGATATAAGTAAGTATTTTTCTAGTATTAATCATGATATATTGTTAAATAAACTTAAAAAAATAAATTTTTCAAATGATGAAATGTGGCTTATAAATAAAATTATATATGAACAACCTGATAATTTAAATAGAGGCTTACCTCTAGGAAATCAATCAAGTCAATGGTTTGCATTATATTACTTAGACACAATAGATAGACTTATAAAAGAAAAATTAAAAATTAAAGGATATATAAGATATATGGATGATTTTATCTTAATACATAGAGATAAAAAATATTTACAGTACTGTTTAAAAGAAATTGAAAATGTATGCAAGAAGGAATTAGATTTGGAATTAAATAAAAAAACACAAATCGGTGTTGCATATAATGGAATAGATTTTTTAGGTTTTAATCATATTTTAACTAATAGTGGAAAAGTAATTAGAAAATTAAGATTCTCATCAATGCAAAGGATGAAAAAACATATAAAATCGATAAGAAAATTAAAAGTTAAATCAATAATTGATAAAGATTATATAAACATGAGATTGAATTCTTTCAAGGCACATTTAAAGCATTCTAATGAAAAAAGAATGAATAAAACAATATCTTCATTAGAAAAAGAGGTTAATTTAGCCGAAAAGATATGAAAAAATGATGAAATATGTTAAAATAATATTGTGGTGATGATAAAAATGAATAATCAAAATTTAACTTTATTGTCCGAAGGACAAATATGGGGTAATAGTTCTGAAAATCAATTGGAAGTATTACGCAAATACGGAACAAAAGCAGCAATATCTGATTTGTGTGTTTTGACAGGTAGTTATTTATGTGAAGATACTGATTATAATGTATCAGATTCTAGGTTAAATAATTTAAAGGGTAGAACAAGTTGGTTTTGGACAAGATCTGATGATAACGATAATGATGTCAGCGCGGTCATTGTGTCTGGTTATAGGAGCTACAGATATAGATACGAACGCTGTGGTGCTGTTCGCCCAGCTTTGCAATCTTCTGCAATCTATTCTCAAATCTCCCCGAACAAAGTGAGGGGATATAACGATACATATGAAGTTGAATATGGAGAATATCCACAATATGCTGTTGATGATAGAATGCAACGAATTTTGGAGTCGGAGTTAAATAGAGGACTTAATAAAACTGGAAGAAATTATACATTCGATTCTACTAAATATGACGATTATGATACTGGATTCAAAGGTATTACATATGATGAATATGAATATCAAGGAAGAAAGTTCATTCGAGTAAAAGCAAATTCTGATTTTGATGGTGGACGTTTTGAATTATCAAATGGAATAGAATATAGAGATGGTGATTTTGTTTGGGTTGAGGTATCTCCTGTAAAATGGTTAGTAGATGATAGAACTGGAACTTTGATTTCAAAAATAGGTCTTGTTTCAGGAATTAGATATCTTGATAGAGGAACGAATTACAAAGGAAATTTTGATAGAACTGAAATGAAATCTTATTTAGATAAGCATATGTCTAGGGATTTATTTCAATCTGCTGTATTAACGAGAGTTCAAGATATGTCTCCTGAAGAAAAGAAACAATATGAAGAAGAACAAGCAAGAGCAGAAAAAAGAAAAAATCCTTACGGATTTAAATTCGGTCAAGTATCAGAAGAAGAAATTATAAAAGGCGCAATTGAAAGTGGAGTTGCAGTATTCTTACATGGACCATCTTCAGAAGGTAAGAGTGCTAGAGTTAAGCAAATAGATCCAACTTGTGAAATTATATATTTAAGAAATGCAACTCCTGATAGTTTGAATGGTAAAAGTGTATATGATTCTGTAAAAGGAGAAATGGTAGATATTCCTCCAACTTGGTTGAAAAAGTTGCAATCTAAATGTGAAAAAGAACCAGATAGACTTCATGTAGTTTTTTTCGATGAAATTACAAATGCACTTCCAAGCATTCAAGGTATTGCGTTTAATATTATTTTAGATAGAGAAGTAAATGGTATATGGCAATTGCCTGAAAATGCAAGAATTGTTGCAGCAGGAAATGATATGAAAGATTCGTTGGCTGCAAATCAACTAGCGGAACCACTTTTTAACAGATTTGCTCATGTCTATATAAAGACAACAACTGAATCATGGCTAAAATGGGCAAGTGAACATAATATTCACCCTGCAATTTATTCATATATAGCATTTAAGAATGGAGAAACACTTCGTAGTAAATATAATGGAGAAACACCTAATGCTGATCCTAGAAAATGGGAAATGGCGTCTAAAATGTTGTATTCAACAGGTAGTCCTGAAATGTTAAGAGCATTAGTGGGAGAAGATATTACAAGAGAGTTTGTTGCTTTTTGTAATCAACAAGTAATAACATTAGATGATGTAGTAAATGGAAATTATTCTGAAAGAGATATTCAAGCATTAAATACCGCAGAAAGATATGCAACAACAATGGGACTTTCTCAAGTTGATGAAGAACATTTAGATAATGTAAGAGGATTTGTTACAAAAATGGGTGCTGAATTTGGTGCAGTTTTTGATGCTTTATGGACGCATGGTGACGAAAATAGATTAGAAAGAATAGCGGAAGCTCAACTTGCAACTGCTCAAATGGGAGGAGTGAGAAGATGATGGAAAATAAAAGAGAATTATTATTATCATATATTAAGTCAAATGTTGCTCCAATATTAGTTGACTTTTTATCAGGAAATGATATTAAAAATGCTGTTATTCTTCCAGCCAATATTGATTCAAAAGAATTAAATGGACATTATGATGGTGTAGATTTTCTTCCACCAAAATGGATGAGTGAAATATTAGGTACTAATGCTTCAAAAATTTTAATAATAGATAAAATAGATAGTGTTTCAAAAGAAGAACAATTAAAGTTCTGTGAATTACTTGAACATAGAAAAATTTCCACTTTCTCATTACCAGAAAATTGTGTAATTTTAGTAACCGCAAATGAAGTGAATAAAAATAAAATTAGTGAAGAAATATATTCACTAGTTGTTCAAATTTAGGGAATAGTATGAAATACGATATAGAGGCACTAAAAAGAAAAATGCTGGTAAAGTATCCATTTTTTGGAAGTGTAGTTGCTGGTGTTAAATATAAAGAAGAAAGAAGTGTTGGAACTGCTGGAACTGACGGAAAAACGATTTATTATAATCCAGATTTTTTAGAAAAATTATCAACTGATGAACAAACATTTATATTTGCTCATGAAGTTTGTCATATAGCATTTAATCACATATTAAGAAGTGAAGGAAAAAATCCTCAAATATGGAATACTGCAACCGATGCTGTTATTAATCAATTTTTAAAGCGGGATGGTTTGAAAATGGTAGAAGGTGGAGTTGATATTGCAGATGCAGTTAACTATGATGCTGAGCAGTTATATAATAAGATGATGCAAGAACAACAACAAAATCAAAGTGGTTCAGGAAATAATCAACAAGACCAAAATCAAGAACAACAACAAAATCAAAGCGGTTCAGGAAATGGTCAACAGGATCAAAATCAAGAACAACAACAAAATCAACGTGGTTCAGGAAATGGTCAACAAGACCAAAACAAGGAACAACAAGATGTGGGACACGACACTCATAGTTTGTGGGAAGATGCAGTAAAGAAACATAAAGAAGAACGAGCAAAAACTTCTGAAAAAAAAGAAAGTTTGTTAGATAGATTATTAAATAGAAAAAAAGAAGAACAGCCAAAGGAAAAAACTGAAATTGAAAAAAAGCAAGAAGAATTAGAAGAAATGGGAGAGAAAGATGCTTTCAAGAAAAATCGTGATGAAAAAAAGCAACAACTTGAAGAACTAAAACAAGCAATTGCTAAACAAGCATCAACGCCTGGTACTTCTACTAATAGAGATATTAGAACAGTATCTGATATTGGTACAGCCAAACCTTTGATTGATTGGAGATACATTTTAAGAGAAGCTATAACTTATGATGTAGATTGGTCTTATAAGAATGCTACTTTGGAAGATGGTGTATTAACTGCTAATTTAGAAGAAATACCTACGCCTGAAACTGAAATTGTTTTAGACACAAGTGGTTCAATTAATGAAATTTTATTAAAAAATTTTTTGAGAGAGTGTAAAAATATATTGCAACAATCAAGAGTTAAAGTTGGATGTTTTGATACTGAATTTTATGGTTTTCATGATATTAGAACAGAAGAAGATATAGAAAGCATGAAATTTGAAGGTGGTGGAGGTACTGATTTTGATGTAGCAGTCAATGCATTTTCTCGACGAGTTGAAAATAAAATAATATTTACTGATGGGGAGGCATCTATGCCAGATATGCCTATTGATGCTATTTGGATAGTTTTTGGAAATGAAAAAATAAATCCTAAAGGTGGAAGAGTAATAAATATAACTGGCGAACAACTGGATAGATTATATTCTTATGAAATGGATATTCCATCTAAAGGAAGATCAAGATAAAAAATCAGAAAATTATATTTCTGATTTTTTTGATTTTCCACATAAGTAATCTATTGATACTTTGTAATATTTAGCAAATTCTATAATTTGATAAGTTGTTATCATGATTTTACCTGATTCATACCTTGAATAGTTTGATTGATGAATACCAATGGATTTTGCAGTAGAATACTGTGTATCGTTAGCTTTTGTTCTAGTTTAAAAACCTTACTTGCTTATAATAATATTTTATTATATAATAAGCAATGTTAAGAAAAGGAGAAACAATAATGGCTTTTAAAATCGGTGATATAAATATAGAAAATCAAGTAGTAATGGCGCCAATGGCTGGTATTTCTAATCCTTCATATATGAAAATAATTGAAGAAATGTCTGCAGGATTAGCATTCACTGAATTATTAAGTACTGAAGCAATTGTTAGAGATAATAAAAAAACTTTTGATATGTTAAATGGTATTGAAACATTAAAAATGCCTATTGGAGTTCAAATATTTGGTTCTAATCCCGAAACAATGGCTAAAGCTGCTAAAAAATTATGTCAATTGTACCCAATAAAAATAATTGATATAAATATGGGGTGTCCTGTACCAAAAGTTGCTGTTAAATCAAATTCTGGATCTGCTTTGTTAAAAAATCCACAATTAGTATATGACATAGTATCCCAAGTGAAAAAAAATGTAGATGCCGAAGTTACTGTAAAAATAAGAAGTGGCTGGGATAGCAAAAATATAAATGCTGTAGAAATTGCCAAAATATGTGAACAAGCCGGAGCAAGTGCTATTACTGTTCATGGAAGAACAAGGAATCAAGGATATTCAGGAGATGTTGACTTAGATATTATTAAAAAGGTTAAAGAGAATGTTTCTATACCCGTTATTGGAAATGGTGATATTAAAGATGTTTATAGTGCTAAAAAGATGTTTGAATATACTAAATGTGATGCCATAATGATAGGAAGAGCTTTATTAGGAAATCCATGGTTAGTTAAAGAAATAGATACATATTTAAAAACAGGAAATTTATTACCACAACCAACTTATATAGATAGAATAAATATGTGTTATAAACATTTAAACTATCTTATGGAGTTTAAAAAAGAAAATGTAGCTGTCCTTGAAATGAGAAGTCATATAGCATGGTATGTTAAAACTATACCTTATCATAAAGAAATAAAATTAGCTTGTTTTAAAGCAAAAACTTATACCGAAATTATAGAAATACTTGATAATTATAAAAAAAAATTATATAATTATGAAGAAGGTGATTAAATGAATTCTGGTTTTTTTGAAAGAATGGTAGCTTATATATTAGATATATTTATTGTTTCACTCGTTTTTTCATTAGTTGTATCTGGATTAAGTGCTGATACAGAAACATCTGAAAAAATGACAAAATTAACTGAAAACTTTGTTAATGGTGAAGTAACACAAGAGAAATATATAGAGGAATACAATAATTTACTATACGAATCACAAAAAAATAATGTCATAGCTAATAGTTGTCAAGTTATATTATTTATTGGTTATTTTGTAGTATTCCAAGCATTAAATAAAGGACAAACAATAGGTAAAAAACTACTTAAAATTAGAGTTGTAGATAATGAAACTAATAATCCTGCTAATATGAAGCAAATTATTCTTAGATCATTATTTATATATAATGTTATTTCAATGATATTAAGTATTTTATTAGTGTACATTATACCAAAAAATAATTATTTCGTTGGAGTATCATTAATCACAATAATAGAGTCTATTTTTATAATAATTACTACCATAATGGTTGTATATAGAAAAGATAAAAGAGGACTACATGATATAATTGGAAAAACTAAAGTTATATCAGAAAGAGGGTAAAGTATGGAACACACAGAACAAGAATTAGTTAGAAGAGAAAAGTTAGATTACCTAGTTAGTAAAGGTATTAATCCTTTTGGTAGTAGGTTTGATGTTACTTCTAATTCCAAAGAAATTAAAGAAGCGTGCTCTGATAAAACAAATGAAGAGTTAGAAGAAATGAATATGCAAGTTAGGGTAGCTGGTAGAATTATGACTAAAAGAGGAAAAGGAAAAGCTGGATTTATGCATATTCAAGACAAATATGGACAAATTCAAATATATGTTAAGTTAGATAACGTAGGAGAAGAGGAATATGATTTATTCCTACGAGCTGACTTAGGAGATATCGTTGGAATAGATGGAACAGTGTTTAGAACACATATGGGTGAATTATCTATTAAATGTACAAAATATACTCACTTAGTAAAAGCACTAAGACCACTACCAGATAAATATCATGGACTTGTTGATGTTGAAGAAAGATTTAGAAGAAGATATGTAGATTTAATTATGAATGAAGATGCAAGAAGAGTAGCTTTTGCTAGACCAAAAATAATTAGATCAATTCAATCATACTTAGATAATTTAGGATATGTTGAAGTAGAAACACCTGTTTTAAATAGTATTTTAGGAGGAGCAGCAGCAAGACCTTTTATTACACATCACAATACATTAAATATGGAATTCTACTTAAGAATAGCTACAGAATTACCTCTAAAAAGACTTTTAGTCGGAGGAATGGATGCTGTTTATGAAATAGGTAGATTATTTAGAAATGAAGGAATGGATAGAAATCATAATCCCGAGTTTACAACAATAGAATTATATAAAGCATATAGTGATTTAGAAGGAATGATGGATATTACTGAAAATATTATTGCTAATGCTGCAATGACCGTAAATGGCACTACAGATATTACTTGGAAAGGTCATACTTTCTCTTTGGCTCCTAAGTATAAAAGAATACATATGGTAGATGCTATTCGCGAAGTAACAGGAATAGATTTCTTTAAAGATATGTCACTAGAAGAAGCCAAAGAACTTGCTATTAGTCACAATATTCCTATTGAAGAACATTTTTCATATGGACACATAGTTAATGCTTTCTTTGAAAAATATGTTGAAGAGACTATTGTTGAACCAACATTCGTTTATGGACATCCAATTGAAATTAGCCCATTAGCTAGAAAAAGTTCTGATCCTAGATTTACAGAAAGATTTGAGTTGTTTATATGTGGTGGTGAATATGCCAACGCCTTTACCGAATTAAATGACCCAATTGATCAATATGAAAGATTTGTAAATCAGATGAAAGAAAGAGAACTTGGTAATGATGAAGCTAACGAAATGGATATAGATTTTATTGAGGCCTTAGAATACGGCATGCCTCCGGCAGGTGGTATGGGTATGGGTATAGATAGATTAGTAATGATGCTAACAAATAGTGAAAATATTAGAGAAGTAATATTGTTCCCACACATGAAAAAGAAAGATTAAATAGGGTTTTACAAAACAAAGGAGGATATATGAAAAAACATGGTTTGTTTAAAATTTTAGGAATAATTATGTTTATCATGATTATTCTAAGTTACTTCCTAAAAGGAAGAGGAGGAGAATTTAATTATATTGGTTTAGGAGATGTTTTCTTAAATGGTCTTCAATCAATGTATTATTTCTTCGATACAGTTTTATTTATATTTGTTATTGGAGGATTTTATGGTGTATTAAACAAAAGTAGTTCATATAAAAAACTACTAGATAAAATAGTTACTTCTGTAAAACCACTTAATAAGAAATTTATTTATGCTGTAATAATAATATTTGCTATAGTAGCATCACTAACAGGAAATGTATTACCACTTTTGATATTTATACCATTTGTCATTTCTATAATTCTATTATTAGGATATGACAAATTAGTAGCAATATCAGCTACTGTAGGAAGTACACTTATCGGATATATCGGAGGAATATTTGTAACATTTAGGGATCCAGCTGATTATTACGGTGTAAGTACTACTACTTTTGAAGAATTTGTGGGACTAGAAAATAAATTTGCTAATATTTTTCCTAAATTATTACTATTATTTGCAGCAATCGCATTACTAATATTCTATATAAGTAAACATATTAAGGCAGTTGAAGAGAAAAAAGTTAAATATGAAATAAATGATAATACAGACTTATTAGTTACTGAAGTAAAAGGAAATTATAAAGATATAAAGACTTGGCCAATTATTGTGATTTTATCATTAATATTTATACTGATGGTATTAGGTATGATGCCTTGGAATTCATTATTTGGTATAGATTGCTTTGATAAATTTCATACTTGGTTAACAGGTTTATCAATTAAAGAATTTGCTATATTCCCTAATATTATTTCAAAATATTTCAAAGGATTTGGAGCATGGATTGAATTAGGAAACTATATGATGTTAATGATATTATTACTAGTATTTATCTTTATTATTAAATTAGTATCTAAAATGAAATTTGATGATATGATAGAAGGCTTTATTGAAGGAGCTAAAAAAATGTTACCTTCAGTAGCACTAGTACTTACAGCATATACTATATTAGTTTGTGTATATAACAATGGATTTATAGAAAATATGATTACTAGTTATGGCAAATTTAATTTTGGATTATCTAGTTTAATTGCTATACTAGGATGTATAACACATGTTGATATCTATTACATTGCATCAAGTGTATTTTCTCCAATGTTAGCATTAATTACAGATGAAACAATATTATCTTCTGTAGCTATTCTATTCCAAGGAATTTATGGAATAATATCTATAGTAGGACCAACAAGTATCATCTTAATCGTATGCTTAACATACTTAGATGTACCATATACAACATGGTTAAAATACATATGGAGATTTATTCTATATTTAGTAGTATTATTAGCTTTAGTAGTAGTATTAACTATATTTTTATAAGAAAAATTAAGTCACATACTGTGGCTTTTTTTTATATAGTTTGGTTAAAATAATACTATAAAAAAAAGTATTATTATGATAAAATAATATTACATTATTTATGGAGGAAATTATATATGAAAGTAAAATATACATTATTACATAATGATAAAAATACAAAGGCAAGATATGGAACATTAGAAACAAACTATGGAAAATTTGAAATGCCCATGTTTATGCCCGTAGGAACACAAGCAACAGTAAAAACATTAGATTATCGTGATCTAAAGGAAATAAATTCAGGAATCATATTAGCTAACACATATCATTTATGGATAAGACCAGGAGAAGACATTGTAGATAAAGCAGGTGGCTTACATAAGTTTATGAATTATAATGGACCAATATTAACTGATAGTGGTGGATTTCAAGTATTCTCTCTAGCTAAACCTAAAAATATAAAAGAAGAAGGAGTAACATTTAAAAATCACTTAAGTGGAGAAAAGTTATTATTAACACCAGAAAAATCAATTCAAATACAAAATAAGTTAGATAGTGATATTGCTATGTCTTTTGATGAATGTATACCATATCCAGCAACTTACAAATATGCTAAAGAATCAACTGAGAGAACTCTTCGTTGGGCAAAAAGAGGAAAAGAAGCTTTTAACAATGAAAGACAATCATTGTTTGGCATAGTCCAAGGAGGAGAGTATCAAGATCTAAGAGAATTTAGTGCTAAAGAAACAGTGAAAATAGGCTTTGATGGTTATGCTATCGGAGGAACTAGTGTTGGTGAAGGAAAAGACGTTATGTATAAAATGATAGAAGATGCTATCAGGTATTTACCAGAAGATAAACCAAGATACCTAATGGGAGTAGGAGATCCAATAGATTTATTTGAAGGAGTAAAAAGAGGGGTAGATATGTTTGACTGTGTTCATCCAACAAGACTAGCAAGACATGGTCACGCATTTACAAAATATGGAAAAATAAATATAAAAAATAATAAATATAAAGATGATTTCACACCTATAGATATAACTTGTGATTGTGAATGCTGTAAGAATTACACTAAAGCATATATAAGACATTTAATAACTTGTGATGAAACATTAGGACAACGATTATTGTCAATTCATAATCTAAGATTTTTAATAAGAATAATGGAAAATATTAGAGAGTCTATTAAAGAAGACAGATTTTTAGATTATGAAAATACTTTTATGACTGATTATTTAAAATATAAAGACAAATAAATAATGTAAAGTTATAAAAAAAGATAAAATAATTAATTATCATGTGTTATTATTATAATAGAGGGATATAAATGAAAAGTACTAAATTAGATAAACAACTTTTATTTATAATGATAGCATTAACCATTTTTGGTATGATTATGATACTAAGTGCTTCATCAATGGCATCATATATGAGATATAACAAAAGTATTAATTACTACTTAATTAGACAAGGAATATTTGTTTTATGTGGATTAATAGCCTTTTTAATAACTTTGTATTTTCCCACAAAAGTATTCAAAAAAACATCATTTACAGTAACAATACTTATAACTATATCATTATTTTTGCTATTAATAATAGGGGATAAATTTAACCCAACAGCCAAAAGTTGGTATTATATAGGACCAATATCATTACAACCAAGTGAGTTTATTAAACCATTTATAATTCTATTTCTAGCCAATTACTATGAAAAAAATAAAGATCACTTAGATGACCAAATAACAATATTAAAACCAATGATGCTATGTATAATAGTCTTTTTATTGGTAGCTATGCAACCAGACTTAGGAACTGCCAGCATAATTGCCTTAATATCATTAATCATATATTATGTTATACCTGTTAGAAAAGGTCAAAGAAAAATAGTTACCAGAATACTCCTTATTGGAGGAACAGCCTTTGCTTTTTTTGCAGTACTTACAAATTTTTCATTTCTAAAAGACTATCAAAAAGAAAGATTAAACTTCTTACGTCCATGTGAAAGATATTCTGAAGATTCTGGATATCAACTATGTAACAGTTTAATTGCTTTTAAAAATGGTGGATTAAAAGGAAAAGGAATTGGTGAAAGTACTCAAAAATACTTGTATTTACCAGAAGCACATACCGATTTCATATATCCAATAATCGTAGAAGAATGGGGATTAATCGTTGGCATAATAATAATATTAATATATCTATATATGCTATACAGAATGATAAAAATAACCAAAAATGCACAAACCCTAAGTAATTCTATAATAGGAATAGGCGTAACATCATATTTCTTCTTACATATTGTAATTAATCTATTGGGTGTTATGGGGTTAGCACCATTAACTGGAGTTCCACTACCATTCCTATCATATGGAGGATCATATACCTTAACGATTTTCTTCGCTATGGGATTAATACAAAGAGTAAACTATGAAACATATAAACACAATAACAAAACAACCCATTCAAAGAAAAAAAGAATATCTACTTAGACTACAAAAATTAGTAGTCTTTTTATCTCAAAAATTACCATTTATTTTCTTGTAAAAAATGTGTAAAACAACTTGATATAAAATGTTCTTATGCTAGAATATTAAGTCAAGAAAAGGAAGTGATTAACTTTATTATTATATATATAGTTATAGTAATAAACTAATCATTTTTTTAAAGAAAGTAGGTTGTTCTATGATTGAAACTAATTTACCAGTACTCTTGTTAAAAGAATTAATTTTACTTCCTTTTAACGAAATTAGAATAGAAATATCTAAAGGAGAAGATAAAAAAGTATTAAATATAAGTGAACAAAATCATGAAAATTACATCCTTTGTGTCAATGTCCCTGATTTTGTTGAAGAAAAACCAAGTATAAGACATCTACCCAAAATAGCTATTTTAGCTAAAATAAAATCAAAAATAGAACTACCAAATGGATTAGTTAGACTAGTTTTAATAGGTATAGATAGGGTAGAAGTTTTAAACTATGTTGAAGATAATGATAATAATTTATATTCATATGTTGTAAGTACTAAAGAATATGATTTTGATGAAATGGAAGCAACAGCCTTAAAAAGAATTCTATTAAAAGATTTAAATGAATATATAGAAATATCACCATATATATCTAATAATGTATTAGGAAGAATTAATGGAATAAATAACATAGGAAGATTATCAGATATTATAGCCTTTGAACTACCAATAGATTATCATGATAAATTAAAATATATTGAAATGACTAATCCTATGAATAGATTAAAATTAACTATTGAAGACTTACATAAAGAGATAGAAACTGTTAAAATAGAAGATGAAATAGAAACAACACTAAAATCAAAAATAGATATAGAACAAAGAAATTATATATTAAGAGAAAAAATAAGATTAATAAAAGAAGAACTAGAAGAAGATAACTTAAAAGAAAATGATATAAAAGAGATAAAACAAAAATTATTGTCTCTACAAGCACCAGAAAAAATAAAAGAAAGAATTCAAAAAGAAATAGAAAAATATGAAATGCTCTCTGATAATTCACCAGAAGTAGGGATAATTAGAAATTACATAGAATGCCTAATGTCACTACCATGGGAAATATCTACAGAAGACAATAAAGATATTTCTAAAATAAAAAATGTTTTAGATAATAGTCATTATGGATTAAATGAAATAAAAGAAAGAATTATAGAATATATAGCTACTAAAGATATATGTGATAAAGACCAATCTATAATTTGCTTTGTAGGTCCTCCTGGAGTAGGAAAAACAACAATGGCTAAATCAATTGCTAATGCCTTAAATAAAAATTTTGTTAAAATAAGTGTTGGGGGCTTAGATGATGTAAGTGAGATAATTGGTCATAGAAAAACATACATAGGATCATATCCAGGAAAAATTATTCAAGGATTAAAGAAAGTTAAATCTAATAATCCAGTATTTTTAATAGATGAAATAGATAAAATGAATTCAAATAATAAATCAAATCCAATAGCATCTCTATTAGATATATTAGATAAAGAACAAAATAACAGATTTGTAGATAATTATATTGAAGAAGAATTTGATTTATCAAAAGTAATGTTCATATTAACAGCAAATGATCTATCATCCATTCCAACTGAAATAAAAGACAGATTAGAAATCATAGAATTAAATAGTTATACTATCGAAGAAAAAGAAAGTATTGCAGAAGAATATATTATTCCATCACTAAATAAAGAATATAATTTGAATTTAACATTCTCAGATAAAGTAATTAAAGAAATAATTATATATTACACAAAAGAAGCTGGTATTAGAGAACTAAATAGATGTATAACAAATATTTATAGAAAACACATTACATACTCATATGATGGTAATGAAATAGAAGATATAAAAAAGTACTTAGGTAACTATAAATATAAATATTTATATAATAATAAATGTGCTAAACCAGGTATAGTCAATACATTAGCTTATACCCCATATGGTGGATTAGTTTTAAAAACCACATCTGTCTACTACAAAGGAAATGGTAATATAGAAATAACGGGACAAATAGGAAATGTCATGAAAGAAAGTACCACCATTGCCCTAAGCTATATAAAAGAAAATAGTGAAATATTTAATATTGATTATAGTCTATTTACTAATAATTTTCATATTCATTTTGAAGAAGGAAGTATTCCTAAAGATGGACCATCAGCTGGAGTTTCCATAGTTACATCTTTAATTAGTACTTTAAAAAAGATGACTATACCTAATACTGTAAGTATGACTGGAGAAATAACTTTAAGAGGTAAAATATTACCAGTGGGAGGATTAAAAGAAAAACTAATAACTGCTACAATAAGTAATATAAAAACAGTTTATGTTCCATTAGATAATAAAGAAGAAGTAATGGAAATAGATAAAAGTATAACATCCAAATTAAAAATTAAATATGTTGATGATTATATGGAAATATATAATGATTTATTCCAAGAAAAATAACACTATCAAAGTGTTATTTTATATTTGCTTCAGGATCACACGTAGAATTTATACCAAGATTATTAAGTATTTGAAGTTCAATATCGGGAATTATATAGGTAGCATGTAATTGACAACCATTAAGTTTTGATAAATTATCTAAAGACTTAGTAATAATTGGATTAGTAACTGAACAAATACTAAGTGCTAATAAAACCTCATTAAGATTTAAAGTATATTCTTTAAAATTTAGTGTCTTATCTTTTAATTTTAAAATAGGCTCTAATATTTTAGGAGATAACAAGTCAACATCATCTGGTATTTTTGTCAAATATTTAATAGCATTTATAATAGTACTACTAATTGGAGTAAGAAGAGTAGTTTGTCTTCCAGTAATATATTTTTTACCAATACAAATACAAGCAGAAGGCTTACCAGATGACTTCTTCTTTTCCAAAGCTTTAGTAGCTACAATACGATCATTTTCGCTAATACCTAATTCATTCATTAGTATCTTAATCCTATTAGGAACTTCTTTATCAACAAGCCCCTTCTTAAAATCAACCATAGCTTTATAATATCTTCTAATTATTTCATCTTTAGAAGCCTCAACAATAACATCATTATCTACTATACATTTACCAATAACATTAACTCCCATATCAGTAGGAGAGTAATAAACATTTTCATTAGTTATTTTAAATAATATTTCTTTTAAAACAGGAAATATTTCCAAATCTCTATTATAATTAACAGCCGTAACACCATATTTATCTAAATGGAAGTAATCTATCATATTTTTATCATTTATATCTGCCGTAGCAGCTTCATAAGCTATATTCACTGGATGCTTTAAAGGTAAATCCCAAACAGGAAAAGTTTCAAATTTAGCATAACCTGCTTTTACTCCGTTTTTATATTCATGATATAATTGTGACAACGAAGTAGCTAATTTACCTGAACAAGCCCCTGGTGCTGATACTACCACTAATGGCTTAGAAGTCTTTACATAAGGATTTGCACCATATCCTTCCTCAGAAACAATAGTGTCTACATCAGTAGGATAACCTTTAGTAAAAGTATGTATATATGAAGTAACATTATAATCATTTAACTTATTTATAAATTGATTAACCCCTTGTTGATTATTAAACAAAGTAATAACAACATTATTAATAGTAATACCAACACCCCTTAGAAATTCTATTAATCTAAAAACTTCCATATCATACGAAATAATTCTATCAGCTCTAATTTTATTTCTCTCTATATCATTAGCATTAATACACAATATAACCTCAGCTTCATCTTTTAATTCTTGCAATAATTTAATTTTAATATCAGGCATAAAACCAGGCAAAACACGAGCAGCATGATAGTCATCTACCAATTTACCACCAAACTCTAAGTATAACTTATCAAACATTTTAATTTTTTTCCTAATTTTATCTCTTTGTAACTTTAAATATTTTTTACTATCAAAACCAATTTTCATTTATCTCTACTCCTAACTTAATTTAATTATATATTATATTTATAAAAAAATAAATTAAAAAAACTCTTTTTAGTATATAATGTAATTAAATAAAATTATTAAGGAGATTTATGTAAACATTATTATTAGTAAGACATGGACACACTCGTTGGAATACTGAACATTTAATACAAGGTAAGACAGATATCCCACTAAGTATAGAAGGAATAAAAGAATCAAAAAAACTATCTAAAATAATAGACACTACTAAAATAGATATATGCCTATCATCACCATTAAAAAGAACTAGAGAAACCGCCAAAATCATTACAAATGGAAAAAAGAAAATAATATATACTAAAGATTTAATAGAAAGAGATTTTGGAATATATGAAGGAACAAAAGTTGACAATAATCTAATTATAAAATTATGGGATTATGAATTAAATTATCATGAGTGTAATATAGAAAGTATTAAAGATTGTCTAGATAGAGCTAAAAATTTTCTAGATAAATTAAAAAATAAATATCCTAATAAGACAATACTAATAGTAACACATGGTAGTTTTATAAAAGCACTCCATTACAATATTATTGGTTATAATAACAAAACAGATTTTCTATCTTTTAATCCTAAAAATGCAACAATTTATAAATATAATATAGATGAATACAAATTATAACATTTTTTTATCAAAAACTTGTCAATTAACCTTATTTATCTTATAATTTAATTAGAAATGACAAATTGAGAGGACTGGTACAATGATAATTACTTCTTTAAATAATCCAACAATAAAAGAAATATCTAAATTAAAAAACAAAAAATACCGTGATTTAACTAATACTTATCTTGCTGAAGGAGAACATCTTGTAGAAGAAGCATATAAAAATAATATTCTAACAAAAATAATATTACTTGAAGATACCATATGTAACTATGATATAGAAAAAATATATGTAACAAAAGAAGTAATGAAAAAGTTAACTGAATTAGATACTCCTAATAAAATTATAGGTATTGTCAAAAAGAATACACCATTACCAATAGGAAATAAAATACTTATCCTTGACAATATTCAAGATCCAGGTAATTTAGGTACTATTATTCGTAGTAGTGTAGCATTTGATATAGATACAATTGTATTGAGTCCAAATACCGTTGATATATATAATCCTAAAGTTATACGTTCTACACAAGGAATGATATTTTATACTAATATTATCACACTAGAACTAAAAGAGTTTATAAATGAAATAAAAACTAAAAATTACACTATTTTTGGAACTAATGTAAGAAATGGTAAAAATATCAAAGAAATAACCCTACCAGAGAAATTTGCTTTAGTATTAGGAAATGAAGGACAAGGAGTAAGTAAAGAAATAGAGTCACTATGTGATGATAATATATATATAAAAATGTCATCAAAATGTGAAAGTTTAAATGTAAGTGTAGCAACTTCTATTCTTCTATATGAGGTGTATAACAAATGAAATATATAATTATTGGAAAAATAGTAAATACCCATGGAATTAAAGGAGAACTAAGAATCTTATCTGACTTTAAATATAAAGATAAAATATTTAAAAAAGGTTTTCCACTATATATTGGACATACTAAAGAAAAAGAAATAATAAATACATATAGACCACATAAACAATTTGATATGGTAACATTTAATAATTATAATAATATAAATGAAGTACTAAAGTATAAAGGTGAATATGTTTTTATTAATAAAGAAGATTTAGAATTAAATTCTAATCAATACTTAAATGAAGATTTAATTGGATTAGAAGTAATTACACAAAATAAAAGTCTTGGTACTTTAAAAAAAATAGAGAAGTATTCAAGTAAATATGAAACACTCGTTGTAGAAAATAATGGCAAAAGAATACTAATACCATATAATTTTGATATAATAGAAAAAATAGATTTAGATAATAAAAAAATATTTGTTAAATATATTAAAGGTTTAACAGATTAGGAGGTTCTATGGTACCTAGAATAGATATATTGACAATATTTCCAGAAATGTTTGAAGGATTCTTAAATACGTCGATAATAGCAAGAGCAATAAAAAATAAACAAATAGAAATAAATGTCCATAATTTTAGAGACTATTCACTAGATAAACATAAAAGAGTAGATGACTATCCATATGGTGGAGGAGCTGGTATGGTCTTAATGTGTGAACCAATTTTTAGAGCAGTTGAATCATTAAGAAAAGAAGATACAAAAGTCATAATGTTAACCCCATCAGGAGAAAAATTTACAGAAAAAAAAGCCCAAGAATTATCAAAATTTTCCCATATAATTATGTTGTGTGGACATTATGAAGGCTTTGATGAGAGAATAAAAACAATAACAGATATAGAACTATCTATAGGAGATTATGTCTTAACTGGAGGAGAATTACCAGCTATGGTTATAACAGATGCCATAACAAGATTAATACCAGGTGTTATTTCATCATCATCACTACTTAACGAAAGCTTCAACGATGAATATGTCGATTATCCTAATTATACACGTCCAGAAGACTTTAGAGGAATGAAAGTGCCAGAAGTCTTATTATCAGGCCATCACGCTAATATAAATAAATATAGACAAGAAGAAAGAATAAAACTAACAAAGTCTACTAAAAAGGATGGTGAATAAAGATGGAATCAAAAACATATAAAATTGATAGAAAAAGTAATAGTTTAGATATAGTAAATTTAGAATACTCTAACATAGATGGATACAAAATAAAACCAAAAGTAAATAAAGAAAATACCATAAAAGTGGATAATATAATATTCACAAATCCATCACTAATAAAAAAAATAATTAAAAAGAAAATAAATATTAAAATAAAAGAATTATTAAAAGAATTAAAAGATATTGAAGCTGGAACAAATGATTCAACCGGTGATATTCAAAAATCATTAATGAAAGCAGAAAAACTAAGAATAGCTATTATAGAAAAATACGTAAAATATTTAGGAAATACCTATCAAAGTTTATGCTTAAATAAAATACAAATAATAATCAATGAACTAAGATATAAGTTATTTACTAAAATTAATACAAATCAAAATGTTAATTATATAGAATTTGAAGAAAATAGAAAAAAAGGAAGATAATTTATTTTTCGACAAATAATACTATATATCTATTGTATATTATATATGGTGATTATATGAAAAATATTATAAAAAAAGTATTTACTCCTATAATTATGGGAGTAATATTAGGAAGTATCTGTGGTAAGATAGCATATAAAATTTATTCTGATGACTTAGAAAATAAGTTTTCTACAAAAAAAGTATATATCTTAGAATATGGTACATATAATACTTTTGATAATATGAAAGAAGATAATAATCAAAATAATTATATATATTATATAGATAATAACCAGTATAAATCTATCGTAGGAATTACCAAAAATGAAAATAACATAGAAAAAATAAAAAAACTATATAATACAGACCTAAAAGTAAAAGAATTCTATATTGAAGAAAAAGAAATAAATGAAAAGCAAGACGAATTTGATCAAAAACTATCTAATAGTACAAAAGAAGAAGATACAAGAAAGTTATTAGATGATATCATAAACTTATACAAAGAAGATGATAATATGCGTCTAATATCAATAAAATAACTATCAACCTCAAAAGTTGATAGTTATTTTAATTCATAAGTAATTTAGTAATTAGATTTTTATAACTAATACCCATATTTTCTATTAATTTAGGATACATACTTATAGCAGTAAAACCAGGTAAAGTATTAACTTCATTAAAATACAAAATATCATTATTATAGTCATATAAAAAATCAACTCTTGCTAAATCAGATAAACCCAAAATATTAAATATCATATCTGAATAATTTCTAATTTTTCTCTCTAAGTTTTTACTAATATTAGCAGGAATAAGTAATTTACTATCTTTTACATATTTTGCTTCATAATCGTAAATAGTATTTATAGAAACAATTTCCCCAACTTTAGATATAATTCTCTTACCACAATCTAGTATTGCACATTCAAACTCCCTAGCTTTAACATATTTTTCAATAATAACTTTATCATCATATAAAAAAGCCTCCTTAACATGCTTAACAAATTCCTTTTTATTATTACAAACATGTATTCCTAAAGAAGAACCACCCTTACTAGGTTTAACAACTAAAGGATAACCAATATTAGTATGTATTTTATCATTTTTCCTTAAAACATCATATTCTACTTGTGGTAATTCATAATCCTTACATATAATTTTTGTAAATTCTTTATCATAAGAAATAGCACTAGCTAACAAATCAGAACCAACATACTTAACATTACATAATTGAAATAATCCCTCTAAATTACCATTTTCTCCATCATTACCATGAATTATAGAGAATACTTTATCATAACCCTTAATAAATTTAACAACATTATCTATTTTCTTAATATTCCCATTTAACCAATTACCATTATCTAAATAACACAAATTATCATCAAAAATATACCAATTATTACATTTATCAATTCCAACCATAGTCAAATCAAATTTATTATTATCAATATTTTCAATTATATTCTTAGCAGATTTACAAGAAATATTGTGTTCATAAGAATTACCTCCAAATAAAAGTAATATTTTTATCATATACCTCCTTTAATTAATTATATTGTAATTCTTAAATTAATATGATATATTAGAATAAATAAAGGAGGATTTATGACATTAGTTATATTAGCTGCTGGAATGGGAAGCAGATTTGGTGGCTTAAAACAAATTGAACCAATTGATGAATATGGTCATTTTATAATAGATTATTCTATATATGATGCTATAAGAGAAGGATTTACAAAGGTTGTATTTATAATTAAAAGAGAAAATTATGATATTTTTAGAGAAACAATAGGAAAGAGAATAGAAAAGAAAATAGAAGTAGAATATGTTTTTCAAGAAATAGATAATCTACCAGAAGGATATAGCGTACCAGAAGGAAGAATAAAACCATGGGGAACAGCACATGCCATACTTTGTGCCAAAGATAAAGTCGATGAAAACTTTGCTATTATTAATGCAGATGATTTCTATGGAAGAGATGCATATCATGTAATAAGTAAATTCATGAAAAATAATAATACCCATGATAATATTTTAAGATATGCTATGGCTGGATATAAAGTAAAAAACACTCTAACAGAAAACGGAAGCGTTAAAAGAGGAGTATGTGAAGAGGAAAATGGTTATTTAACCAATATAATTGAGTGTAAAGTAGAGAAAGTAGACTCTGAAATAATAGCTACACCTTTAGAAGGTGGTAATTCATTTAAAGTATTAGAAGATGCTCCAGTATCTATGAATATGTTTGCATTTACAAAAGATATATTTAAATATTTAGAAGAAGGTTTTCCATTATTCTTAGATAAACACAAAGAGGATATTGATACATGTGAGTATCTAATACCTTCGGTTGTCTTTGAAGAAATAGAAAACAAAATAGCTACTGTAGAAGTGTTAAAAACAAATGCTATATGGCAAGGAATAACATATAAAGAAGATAAAGAAAAAGTAGTTAAAGAAATAAAAAAATTAGTAGACAACAATGAGTATCCTAAAGACTTATGGAAATAATTAAATTAGTAACTAAGAACCAAAAATTCTTAGTTATTTTTATTGTTATCTTTATTCACTAAAAAATCATTTAAGAATATACTAATAAAGAAAATGGAGGTTAGTGTGAAAAAAATAATAAGTGTAATTATTTTAGTTATTATCTTAGCAATAGTGTCAATATTGCTAATAAAGAAAGAAGAAAATAACAGTAATTTAAAACAAATCACCATAGGTGAAGTAGCTCATAGCGTTTTTTATGCACCAATGTATGTAGCAGATTCATTAGGATACTTTAACGAAGAAGGGTTAGATGTATCAATAGTATTAACCAGTGGAGCAGACAACGTTATGGCTGCAGTTTTATCAGGAGATATAGATATTGGTTTTTCAGGAACAGAAGCTACAATTTATGTATACAAAGGTAACGAAACAGATTATGTCATGACTTTTGCAGGATTAACTCAAAAAGATGGTAGTTTTCTAGTATCAAGAAAAAAAATAGATAATTTTAAAATAAGTGATTTAAAAGGAAAAACAGTAATTGGAGGAAGAAAAGGCGGAATGCCAGAAATGACCTTTGAATGGGCTCTAAGACAAAATGGAATAGATCCACAAAAAGATGTTAATATTGATACATCAATAGCCTTTTCAGCTATGCAAGGAGCATTTGTTTCAGGAATAGGAGACTTTGTTACATTGTTTGAACCTAATGCCACAGCTATAGAAAAACAAGGATTAGGTTACGTTGTAGCTTACATAGGTGAACTAGGAGGAACAGTTCCATATACAGCATTTAATGCTAGAAAAAGTTATATTGAAAATAATCAAGATATTATAAAAAGTTTCTCAAAAGCTATAAATAAAGGTCTATCTTATGTTCACAATAATAAAAGTAATGATATAGCCGAAAGAATAATAGATTATTTCCCTGATACATCTTTAAATGATTTAATCACTATAATAGATAGATACCAAAAAGGTGATGCTTGGAAAAAAGATATTTCTATAAGTCCATCTGAATGGAATCATATCCAAGATATAATTATTGCTTCAAATGAATTAGACGAGTATGTAGACTATGACAAATTGATATATACAAAGTATTTTACAAATTATGACTAATATTATTTCTATTAATAAATTATCAAAAAAATATCATAGCAAAGGGGAAACAACAGCTATCAAAAATTTAACATTATCAGTAAAAGAAGGTGAATACTTAGCTATAGTAGGACCATCAGGATGTGGAAAATCTACTCTATTATCTATTCTATCTGGAATTGAAAAAAAGAGTAGTGGAAGTATTATTTTACATAAAGATAACATAAAGTTTGGTTATATGCTCCAAGAAGATTGTCTATTTCCTTGGCTAAATATACTTGAAAATTGTTTATTAGGATTAAAAATAAAGAAAGAAATAACTAAAGAAAATAAAGAATATGTCATAAAATTACTTAACGATTATGGACTACATGATTTTATATACAGTTACCCAAATAGCTTATCTGGTGGTATGAGACAAAGAGTAGCTTTAATAAGGACACTAGCTATAAAACCAGATATCCTACTATTAGACGAACCATTTTCTGCACTAGACTATCAAACTAGATTAGTTCTATCAGAAGATGTATATAAAATGATTAAAGATAATCAAAAAACAGTAATTATGATAACACATGACATTGCCGAAAGTATATACTGAATTAACAAACCATTTAAAAACCCCTAAATAACTAAGGGGTTTAACATTGCACTTATATCATAAAGAATACTATATGTATATATAGTGTTGTTTTAATTTTCATAATCCCAATATAATCCAAACACTTTTTATCTTTTCTTTAAAGTTTCAGAAGTTACTTGATTATAAAATCCACCTGGGGCAAAGTATTTACTATCATTTAAAAATTTATTATTGGAAACATAAGCTAAATAAGAATCTAAATCTGTAACATTTGAATATGGATGTGATAATGATACTTCTCCATGACCTGTAAACGCTAAGAATTTTCTTGCTGTAAGATTATCATATCCTAAAAATTCAACAGCTTGTTCAATAAAGGCATGTCCATAATCATGTCCTCTATATAATCTGTGTGAAAATACATCATACGGAAATCTCGCAACTAATCCACTTTTTTCTTGAGCTTCCAAAAAATCTGAATTTCCTCTACTTTCAGCACTACAAACAGCTTCTGCTAATTCTTTTGGTAGAGTACATTTTTCTCGTAAAGTTTTTTCTTTTTCACAAACATCATAATAATTATCAGCCATTATATCTATATGACCATATTGATCTCTTTTATAATCTAGTTTTGGACTAGATTCACCATAAGCACATACTACATAACCACATTTTTCTAGTTCTCTCGCTGTTATTTCATTATAAGGTAAAATACAGGTATGTCCATCTCTAGCTATAAAATTTAGGGTTGAACCATAACAATATACTACTCCCATAGATAGCAATGAATTTTCTCTTTCTGCGACAGCCATACCATTATCAT